>Ga0308309_10000082_pt1 | contig 86794 bp, 70 predicted proteins | sample HubBroMetageWFT5_FD_192491 | JGI IMG/M metagenome (GOLD analysis project Ga0308309, IMG submission 192491) | Warmed and freeze-thawed soil microbial communities from the Hubbard Brook experimental Forest, New Hampshire - Hubbard Brook CCASE Soil... | ecosystem: Environmental > Terrestrial >...
GCTGGCGCTAAACCAGGCTTGCCGTGTCTTTGGGTAAGAGACCGGCGCGACCTGGTCTGGACGGTTACCACCGTTAATACCGCCCAAGCCGAGAGTGTCGGCACCGTTGTAGGTGATGTAATACGGTGTTCTCTATTGCGCGACTGTCACCCCCGAGAACACCCAACCCCCGAGGGCCGTGTGCAGCGCGCGGTTTGAATTGTGTGCGAAGAAGGGGAGGTTGTAGACATAATTCGCATTGAAGACGTTACGCCGGTCGAGCACTCCCGACCCGCGATCATACTTCAGGTTGAACGGATCTGAAATCCCGTTGAGATCATAGCTGACCTCATCAATCTGATGAGACCAGGTGTACGCCACTTGCACGGTGAGTCCATGCCGGTTCTCCATGCGCAGACCCATTTGCAGCGAGTTGTAGCTGAAATTGGTCTCATTCTCCTCTTGCGTAATGCCGCTGAAGCCAGGGAAGATTCGATAGTAGTTTGCGTTCAGCGTGCCGTTGGCAACGCCTTCCCGATCATAGTAGGGCAGCCCTGGAGCGTTTGGATCGTTCGCGGTCTCGGGTAGTGTGTTGACTGCCCGGTCATCGCTCTGGTCCCAACCTCGAGAGCCGCCATACTGCACTACCGCTACGACGGATTGCGCGAGTTGCCGCTGTAATCCAAAGCTGAACTGAGCCGTGCCTGGATTCCTGTAGTTGTATTCCAGATTGGTAAGAGCGGAGGGGAACGTCTGAGCGGTTGTTAGTCCGGTCAAGGCGCTGGTGTTGGGGTCGGAAAACAAAATGTTGGTGGCGGAAGGAATATAGGCAAACGGCGGATTCAAGGCGGCGTTGTAGACATCGTTGCCCTGCACGCGTTCGTAAAACAATCCAAGGCCGCCACGGATTACTGTCTTTTCGTCCCCGAAGAGATTGTAGGCGAAGCCCACTCTCGGTTCGAGGGTGTTGTAGTTGTTCTTGACCACTCCGACGGGGAAGCCATTGGCACCGGCTTCCCGTATGCCGTTGAGATAGAACGATTGACCGCCAAACGAGGTGAGCGAACTGGGGCTCAGCGTGCCGGCCGCAGTGACTGGATTCCCTAGCGAGTAGTTGTAGTCCGCGGCAACAAAATTCGCAAACTGGTTGTATCGCTCGTAGGCGTGCGGCATGGCGTCGTATCGAAGTCCGAGGTTAAGAGTCAACCGGGAACTGACGTGCCAGTTGTCGTTGCCGTAAAAGCCGTAGTTGTTGTTGACCCAGTGTTTGCCAGCCAGAAATTGGAGTTGGGAAAAGCTGGCGGCATCGCCCAGCAGGAAATTGATGTACGAATCGCCGGAAAATGTTCCGTTGTTGAAACTGGCAGTCCCTTGCGTGTTGTATTGCAGTTGCTGGTTCTTGGGATCGTGCAACCAACTGGCGCCAAACTTGAACTGGTGTCGCCCTCGGGTCCAGGATAGATCGTCCTTTGGCTCATAGCCAAAGTAGGAGTTCTTCCAGGGGAAGTAGCTGGAACTCCAGTTTGTACCGTAGGGCGCTCCCAGGTCGATCTCGGGCATGCGGGCGCCGTCGTTGTCGGAGATCGGGAAGAAGGACGTCGCCGTCCACCCGCTGGGTTGTACAAACGCGGCATTGGCCCCGGCCACAGGGCTGAGATGGATGGTGTTGCCGCTGAAAAGGAAAGTGGTTTCGTTGAGCAGCGAGGGCGAATACGTCTGCGTCAGCTTGATGGTCGAGGACCAGGACGGGTTGAGCATTTGCGTGCCCACCGTTGGATACGTGCTGTCGCCCCACAACGGCGGGTAATACGTCTGAGTGACCGCGTCGTGCAGGTAGTGGCCCATCAACTGGAACTTGCTATTGATGGAGTGGTCGATGCGGACCACGTCTTCCCGGACATCCGTGGGCTGAGGGATGGACGAAATGTATTGACTGGTGCCGAGATTCGGGTGCGGGAACGCGCCCGAGTTCATTTCGAGAACCGCATTTTGATCGATCAGGTTAGCAGGGATCGTGTTATTGGGGAAAGGCGATCCGGGAGTCAACCCGTCAGATGCGTACAAGGCATTCTCCGTGGGATTGTTGGGTAACAACGGCACGATCGGTGGCGTGGTTTCATTCGACGGAACGTTATAGGTCAATGGCGCGCCGAGTGTGGGGAAATTGTCGGCTGCGATGGTATTTGCAATGGAAGGCGTGCTGCCTAGAATCTGCCTGCGCCACTCTTCGTTCACGAAGAAGAATGTCTTCTTTTTGTCGGTATTAAACACACCCGGAATGTACAGCGGACCGCCGAAATTGCCTCCGAATACGTTGAGCCGGAACTCCGGCCGCGACTGGCCCGCGAGGTTGGTGAAATAATTGTTGGCGTCATAGTCTTCATTCCGGTTGAACTCCCACAGTTCCCCGTGGAAGTCCCGGGTGCCGGATTTGAGCACCATGGTGATGGTTCCGCCGGAGCCGATACCGTAGTCCGGACCATAGTTACTCTCTAGAGTCTGGAATTCAGAAAGGGCATCGACCGAGGGCAGGGAACTGAAGCAGCCGCCGCAGCCGCGATCATTCAGTTCGCCTCCATCCAACAGGTAGATGTTATGGCTCACGCGGGTTCCGTTGAAGCTGATGGAGTTACTAGTGGTCAGAGCATTCACTCCGCCGTAATCCGACAGGGTGTTGGAAACTCCCATGCCCAAGGCTGCAAGCGAGGTCACATTACGGCCATTGGTCGCCAACTGGGACACCTGCTGGCCGCTGATGAGGTTGCTGAGTTCGTTGGTTTCGGCCTGGACCTGCAAGGCGTCTGCTTCCACGGTAACCGACTGTTCCTGGCTGCCGATCTTGAAGGAGATATCCTCTTCCAACGTCTGAGCGACATTTACGATAATGCCAGTCTTGGTGTATTTCTGAAACCCCGGTGCTGTTGCTTCCAGCGTGTACTGACCGACACCCACGTTGGCAAAGCGGTAGATCCCTGCGGTGTTCGAGGTGACCTGTCTTACCTGACCAGTCGCAGTGTTGGTGACAGAAATGCTGGCGTTTGCAACCGCCGCTCCGGAGGAATCCAGCACGGTTCCGTTGATCGTGGCGTTATCCTGCCCCCAAGCCCCGGTTGTCAGCACTAACAGTGTGAAGAATGCGAAGCATACGGTCAGAAAGCTCCATGACGGTCGTTCCGTTACGGAGATTTCTGCAATGCGGCGAATCCGGGTCGTGACATGATTCATAATTTGCCTCCGCCTCCCTGCCTGATGTCCTTCGCTGCGTGTTGGGTTGCGATCGATGCTTTCGTTGTTACGTGCGCTGCCTGGAACCCTGGGCGCGAGCCGCATGAGCCTAGACTGTAAAGCTGTTCAGCAATCGTTTACTTCGCTGGACCGCAGTAATCGTTTTCTCCACCGCGACAGGTTGTAATCCTTTTCGGTTAGGTTTGTCAAGAAAGAATTTCAGCCGGTGGAACGAAAAAGGGGGACTTTGGCTCGCAACCGAGCGGTAAGCGCCCATCCCCGGTCACTTCGCGCTCTCGGGTTGCGGCGGTTTCGATGACACCACGCCGGCTCCTTCGCGTACCGAATAGAAACGGTCGGCCGTCAGATTGGTCAGAGTCTCGACCTTCCCGTCGGGCCACAAGACCTCTGCCTTGTCCACCCGGTCATGTTCACCCAGACCAAAATGGAGGCGAAGGTCATTCTGCGAGAGGTAACTGCCGCCGCTGATCACTTCACTCAACTGCACCAGGTCGCCCGCTGTCGCTCGAACGCGGGCATTCAACGCCAGGCGATTACTCTTTACTCCCTCCAACTGAAAGCTGATCCAGTGGTTCCGCGGGCCGCCCTCTGGACGCAGAATCATTGGCCGGCCCACCAGATTCTCCACCACCGCCTCGAGCTTGCCATCGTTGAAGAGGTCGCCCACTGCCAGTCCACGGCTCACCTGTGGAATCTGAATCGCAGCCCCTGCCAGCTTGCTGAGGTCCTTGAAGGTTCCATTCCGCTGATTCACGAACAGCAACTTCGGCTCGGCGTACTTGACATTGGAATGAACGCTGTCCACCTGTGGATACACGTGTCCGTTGACCAGGAAAAAATCCTCCCAGCCATCGTTATCGAAATCGACAAAGGCATCTCCCCACCCCACATACCCTCTTGTGCCCTTGGCGATTCCCGATGCGTTCGAGATATCGGTAAAATCTATGTGTCCATCATTGCGATAAAAGGCAGCGTATTCGTTGTCAAAATGCGAGATCAAAACAGACATGCGCCCCGTGTGCAGGTAATCACCCAGAGCGACGCCCATGTTGGCCTGTGCCGCACCGTTCTCGTTTAGCGCCACGCCGGAGGAAAAGCCTTCATCCACGAACCTTCCCGTTCCATTTCCGCGATAAAGATAGTTGGGCTGTCCGTCATTGGTTACAAAAAGATCCAGTTTGCCGTCGTTGTCAAAGTCCGACCAGATTGCGGTGAGGCCGTAGCGATGCTCTGGGTCGCCCACGCCAGCTTTTTCGGACACATCGGTAAACGTTCCATCGCGGTTGTTGTGGTAAAGGGAGTCGGGAGCTCCTTTTAGACCGCGCGGCCCGCACTGCACATCGATGCCCATGTATCTGCAGGTATCACTGGAACCGAATGCCGCCATATGATCCAGGTGAAAATCCACATAGTGGGCAACAAAAAGGTCGGCCCAGCCGTCGCCGTCATAGTCTCCAAAGGCAGCGCCCGTGGCCCACTGGGAGTCGCCACTCAGCCCAGCGCTCTTGGTTACGTCGGTAAACGTGCCGTCGCCGTTATTGCGATAGAGCACTACCCCGCCAAAGCAGGTCACGAGCAGGTCAGGCCACCCGTCATTGTTGTAGTCGCCCACTGCCGCGCCCATGGCCCAGCAGGGATAACCGACGCCCGCCTTGTCCGTTACATCCGTAAATGTCCCATCGCGGTTGTTATGGTAAAGGGCGCTGCGCGCCTTCTTGCCATGGAGCGCCATATCCACGCTCTGCGCATTCGTGAAGTAAATGTCAGGCCAGCCATCGCGGTCATAATCGATCAGCGCCACACCTCCGCTCATCGACTCCACAATGAATTTCTGATCGGGACTCGAAAGGTGTTCGAATTTAATGCCGGTCGATGCCGTAATATCCACCAACTCTGGATAGGTCCCGCTGGCTCCACTAGAAGTTTTCTGCGCCGATTCGGTCGCGGTCTTGCCCTGCGTCATCGCTTGTTCCGCAGAACGGGATTGCGTTTGTCCTATCGCCGCGGGGAGCAGACATAAGACGAGAAACACTAAGCATGGACCTATAAATCCCGCTAGACCACTCAGCATCGCAACTTCACCACAGACGGTTGGCTGTCTGCGGCTATTTCCCGGACCCGCCCATCGGCTGATAACCATGCTATTTGTTCGCGGGATTTCCGCCTTCCAAGGCAGCCCTGGGCCAGCCATCGACCCAGCCAATCGTTGAGATCTGCAGATAGGCCTCGCCCGTAACTCCGTCGTAGGCGTGAAAGACGATGATGTCTCCATCTTTTTGTTGCAGCAGCGAAGCTCCTCCTGGTCCCAGCCACCGGCTGTTTCCCAGCAGCAAGGCAGTGCCGCTTCCATCCAACATGGGTTTGCCTGCTGCGTCAACATAAGGGCCGGTAATGTCTGAAGCACGCCCTACCATTGTTTTGTAATTGCTCTTGGTTCCGCGGCAACAGAGGTCGAAGGACACAAAGAGAAAGTAATCGTCGCCGTGGCGGATGATGAAGGGCGCTTCGATCGCTTGCCAATCGCCGGGCAGGCCGGGCGGATTTGGCGGCGGGTTCTCCGGGCGTTTGCGCTTCGCAAGAGAATAGAGTTTTGAATCTTCCGACGACAGCAAGCCAGTGTTCGCGTCGATGCGCCGCATCTTAATGCCCGTCCAGAAGCTGCCAAAGGCGAGCCACGCTTGTCCCTTTTCGTCGAGCGCAAGGTTGGGGTCGATAGCGTTGAAGTCATCTTCCAGCCGAGATTGCAGCACGAGGCCCCGATCCACCCAATGGAAATCGGGGCTCTTCGGGTTCAGCGTCTTATTCGTGAGGAGCGCAATTCCAGAAGTATTCTTACCGAATGCGGAAAATGCGTAGTAGAGATGGTATTCACCGTTGAAGTAAGAAATATCGGGAGCCCAAAGCTCTTTCGTCTCCGGACTCTGCTTGCGGATCCACTCGGGAATCTTGTCAAACACATAGCCGCACATCTTCCAAACATGTAAGTCCTGCGAACATCGAATAGGGACTTCTCCCTTTCGCACCGGACCATTGGCGGTGCCAAACAAATACCAGGTGTTACCGTCCTTGGCGATCGAAGGATCGTGAGTGTATTCCACATCTCCTTCAACTTCCACTATTTGCGGGCTTGTGTTTTGTCCGTGCGCGAATGCGGTCGTTACGAGACAAAGGGCGAGAAAGCGTACAACTTTGTTGCGCGTCACATGTGCCTTTCGGATGAAACGAAGCTGCGTGAGTTTTGACCGACCGTGTTACGATAGCAGAATTCGCGGTAGCAAACGTTTACCACAGGCACTCTTGAGGGGGTCACGCCATGATCGGACGCCGTGCGTTCCTGCGTAACGGTTTAGCCGGTACTGGTGCGCTGCTTGCCAATAGAGCTTTCTCTCCCTTTGCCTGGCCCCAATCCACGTCCATCGACTCGCGCATTGAAGTGCTTCCGGGGGAGCCGCTCGGAATCGTTTCGCCAAACTTATATGGACACTTTACTGAGAACCTCAGCGGCGTGGTCTATGACGGTATTTGGGTAGGGGCGAACTCCAAAGTGCCGCACGTCGACGGCATTCGCAAGGAACTCATCGACGAAATGCGCAAGATCAAAGCCCCAGTCGTGCGCTTTCCCGGTGGCTGTTTTGCGGACAGCTACGACTGGCGCGACGGCGTTGGCCCGGCCGATAAAAGGCCCCGGCGGACAAATTTCTGGGCCGAGGGAGAGACGAGCGCGGCGCCTGCTAGCCATCGCTACGATCCCAACGAATTCGGCACGAATGAATTCGCACACTTCTGCAAGTTAATCGGCAGCGAGCCCTATCTGGCAGCGAATCTGCGCACCCTTCCGGCCGAAGAGTTCTATCGCTGGATTGAGTACTGTAATTCTCCGGCGGGAAGCACGACGCTTGCCGAAACGCGTGCTGCCGCAGGATTCAAAGATCCTTTCAACGTTCGCTACTGGGGAGTGGGTAACGAAGCTTGGGGCTGCGGTGGAAACTTCACGGCCCAGGAGTACGCAGTGGAGTTCCGGCGCCTTACGACCTGGGTTCCGCGGTTTGGTCAGGACTTGTCATTCATCGGTTCCGGCCCCAACGTGGACGATTGGTCATGGACCCGAGGTTTCTTCGAAGAGATCGTTCGCAAGGGCCGCGGGCAACTACACGAGGTTTATGGTTGGGCGCTTCATCACTACGCCTGGAACCTGAGTCGCGGCCGCACGCGGGATTGGGTTCAAGGGAAAGGCGACGCCCTCAACTTCGATCCGGTGGACTGGTATGAATTGATGCGCGAAGGCGATCGTATGGAAGGCCTGATCAACGGGCATTGGCAGGTAATGAGCGAGGAGGACCCGGAACACTGGGTCAAGCTGGTAGTCGATGAGTGGGGTCCGTGGTACCGTCCCGGAAGCGAGGCGACTGCGGGAGATCAACTGGAGCAAATGCCGACGCTGCGAGACGCAGTCTTTAGCGGAATGACGCTGGATACATTCAATCGCCACCCCGAAAAGATTGCGATGGCGAATTGCGCGCAGTTGATCAATTGCCTGAACAGCCTGTACCTGGCCCATGAGGACAAATTCGTGGTCACGCCCGTGGGCCATGTGTTCGCGATGTACGCGGCGCACCAGGGCGGTCAGGGGCTGCGGACGATCTTCTCCGCCCCTACCATCCAGTACGACCGGGATGGGAAACCGGCGTCTTTCTGGGGCTTGAAGGGATCAGCTTCGTTGCATGACAAAGAACTGATATTGACGGTTGTGAATCCGCACGTGAGCGAGTCGCGCGAGGCGGAAATTGCGGTGCGGGGCGCCGTGCTGAAGTCGGGATCGGCGACAACTCTGACCAATGCTGACATTCACGCACACAATACATTTGAGCAGAGGCGAGTCGTCGTCCCAGACACGAAGACCGTCGCAGTCAACGGACCGACGCTGAACTATACTTTTCCGCAAGCTTCGGTCACGAAGCTGACTTTGACTCTGACGTAGAGGACAATGCTCTGCGCTTGCAGACTTTACTTCAGGACTTGATCAGCACGTAGGTGCTGTAGCTTTCCTTGTCGATGTTCATAAACGGCCGCATGGTCACGCTGCTTCCGTTCGCCGAACTTGCCACCCAATCCCCGGTAGCGTTATTTGCCGGCTTGGCCTGCAACAACGCGCTCCGGTCGAAACTGGGCTGCGAATCGGCTACCGCGAAGAGCACCAGCGGGCCTTGCATCAATGCCACGGAGTTGGGATGATTTGCATCCACAGATTCCAGCCGTAAAGGCATTGGAAGTTCGAGTTCGACGCGATCGCCATCTTTCCACGTACGCTGGATTCCGGCAAAAGTACCGGGCCGCACCACGTCCGAAACTCGCTTGCCATTGACGGAGACCACCGGATCGGGTGCAGCCCAACTCGGAATGCGGAGATAGAGTGTGTAGTCCTTAGGCTGCGAACCTGAGATCTCGATCTTAATTTTATTGTCGAACGGATACTTGGTTTCCTGCTTCAGTCCGTAACGCCCACCTGCATCGTTCCACTGTACTCGGGATGGTGTGAAGAGATTTACATACACCCCGTCTGCTGAACGCAGATAGGTACTGATGTGGTAGTCCGCGGCGAGTTGCGGGAATGTTCCCGAGCAGCACGGCCACTTTTCTCCGTACCAGACTTTCTTGCCGGTGTTCGCGTAGTCGGAATAGTAAAACGATGTCCCATCGGCCTGAATGGGCCAGGCTCCGAGGATCGTGTTGTAAAGCACTCGCTCCATACTGTCGCCGTATTGTGAGTTCCTGGTGACGCGCAGCAAGTAGCGAGTGATCTTGAAATGACCGTAGGCGCCACACGGGGTTTCGAAGCTGGCGTGAGTGGACCGCAGACTGTCTCCCAACTGTCCCGTCCCCGGCTCTCCAAAGCCTTCATTGGGACCCCAGCCGCCGGTCGCGAAACTTTGTGTATTCGCCAGCATTTCGAATCCGTTCCGAGCAGCCCGGAGATGCTTTTCGCTCCCCAGCGTGATGTAAGCCTGCATGGCGGAGCTGAAGGCATTCACGTGACTGTAGGCGTGTTCGAAAGGCAGGACGTTGTTGCCCTGGGAAAGCGGGCCGAAATATGTGTCGTCCTCAAGAAACCGCGCAGCCATATCACGATAGAAGGTGTCGCCGCTGCGCTGATAGGCGAGAAACAGATTTTCGGGCAGCGTATAGGTTTCGTCCCAGGTATAGGACGTATCCTTATGCGGGCGCGAACGCTGTTCCTGCCGGGACAGAGCCTTTTCCGGCAGATAGGCGACGATGGCGTGAGTCAGTTTTTTATGTACCTCCATCGCCAGCGGATCTTGCGCAAACTCATGGGCATCAATCAGGCCGCAGGAAAGCTTGTCGTAGGTGTATGCCGGCAGTCGATAATCCACGAAAAACTTGGCCTTAGGATCGAGCGTTTCAGCATATCCCTTGACCAGGCGATTGACTTTCGCCCGGGTCGGCTCCGATCCGGTTACTGCATACGCCCGCGCGAGGCCCGAAAGATATTGTCCGAAACTGTGCCCTGCGATGAAGCCGTGAAAGTCACCGCGTTCCAGGCTGAATCCCGTAAGGTCGTACCAGCCTCCCATGTCCTCCCCTGGTGCGGACAGACCCGCAACCTGCCGGAAGACTTTGAGCAGGCGATCGTCGTCGAGGTTCAGGAAGCGGGAGTGGTTCTGTTCGAATTGCCGTTTCATCGGTCCATCGAATAACTCCACCTCGGAATAGGCAAAAGTGGTCAGTGGAGTGTTGATGGCGATGGCGCCCCGGTCTATGGCGGCCCAAGCAGGAAGCACGCGAGCGGCGTATGTGGCTGCGGTGGCCGCGCTGGCAGTCTTGAGAAAAGTCCGGCGGCTGAGACGGTGATCCAAGCAGCCTCCTGTTACGACGAGTAATGGCAGCAAACGATTTCCAGTCAGCTTCATCCCTGCGCCGGGCGCTTGTCAACACTTTTCTAAGCAACTCCGGGGCACCTGATTCCATATCCAGCCATCACGACCCGCGAAAACTTCTTGACAGGTGCCGACCCGGCCCGTTATAAGCGGAGTCCGGCGAGTGGGGAATCGTTTACCCGATATGGATTTCCCGCAAGGCGAGCCCATCTGCAGCAGGTCAGGGAGTTGTCCAGTGTCAATGAAACGATTTTCTTCCGCTCGGCGGCGGTTCTTGAAGCAGGTTTCGAACGCAGGGATAGCTTGTTCGGCAACGGCGCTTTTTGGCAACGCGGCGCGTGGGCTTGCGGCCAAAGGTTCTGCCCAGGCTGCTGCTTCAGCGGCCACCACAACAGCGGCCCGAGTTTACGTCGATACCAGACGAACCATAGCGCCGCTCGACCGCAACCTGTTCGGTTCTTTCCTTGAGCACCTCGGGCGCGCTATTTATGAAGGGATCTATGACCCGGGATCGAAGCTCTCCGACGCCAACGGTTTTCGCAAAGACGTGCTCAACGAAATCCGCCAGCTCGGAGTTCCGATCATTCGGTATCCCGGCGGTAACTTCGTCTCCGGTTACAACTGGCTCGATGGCGTCGGACCCAGGCAGAACCGTCCCGTTGTGCTCGACAAAGCATGGGATTCGATTCAGTCCAATCAGTTTGGCACCAATGAATTTATGACTTGGTGCAAAGCCGCAGGCACCCTGCCTTTGATGGGATTGAATCTGGGCACGGGTACCGCGGAAGAGGCCGCGGCGCTGGTGGAATACTGCAACGTTGATAAGGGCACCAAGTGGAGCGATCTACGGCGCCAGCATGGCATTCCCGAGGCCTACAAGGTGGAACACTGGTGCCTGGGCAACGAAATGGACGGTCCCTGGCAGATCGGACACATGTCGGCCACAGAATATGGTCTGAAGGCCGCAGATGCCGGCCGGCAGATGCGCTATGTGGATGCTTCGCTCAAACTCATCGCCTGCGGGTCCAGCGGTCCGTTCATGCCAACCTATCTGGAATGGGATCGCGAGGTGCTGGAGCAATGCTATGACTATGTCGATGGACTGTCGCTCCACCGCTACTTTGGCAACGATGATCGCGAGACCGGCAAGGATACTTCGAAATATCTCGCCATGAATCTGAGCATGGAACGTCAGATTGCCGAGACCGTCGCAGTTTGCGATCTGGTGCGCGGGCACAAACGCTCTCCGAAGAAGCTATGGCTGTCTTTCGATGAGTGGAACGTCTGGTATCGCGCTCGAACCGGAGATGCCATGGATGGTCACAGGAAGGAAGCGCCGCATTTACTGGAAGAAGTCTACAACCTGGAAGATGCGCTTCTGGTCGGGGGGCTGATTAATTCGTTATTGCGCAATGCCGATCGAGTGAAAATCGCATGCCTCGCCCAGTTGGTCAACGTAATCGCTCCGATCATGACGGCCGCTAACGGTTTGTTCCGGCAGACGATCTACTACCCGTACAGTTGGGCGCTTCAATTTGCCAGAGGTGCGGTGCTGGATCTGCTGGTCGAGTCTTCGACCTACGAAGTGTCTGGTATGGACCCCGTAGGGCATGTGGATGTTGCGGGTTCCCTCGATCATAGTGATGGCAAGCTCTCCCTCTTCATTTTGAATCGTGATCTGTCGAAAACGCATTCGGTGGAAGTGGTTTGGGAAGATGCCGCTCCTACCCATGCGATTTCAGCGTCTGTTTTGACGGGTGATGACCTGAAGGCTTCAAACAGTTTTGCGGCGCCGCAACGAATTGCGCCACAAGCATTTGCGGCGCCGGGCACCGCCGGAGGCAAGAGCAAATTCGAGGTCCCGGCTCATTCCTACACTGTCATTCAATGGTCGCTGTAGAAACCGGAGAAACGGACAGGAGTCGGGAAGCGTTACCTACCAGGCGAGGCGCACGAGGGAAAGACCTTGTCGGGGTAAGACGAAGTGCAATCGCACGCTGCCCTCTTGCATCTCAACCCATTCCGGAGAACTCAGAAGTTGCAGTTGGCCGGCACTCTCCAGGCGTTTGTCTGCGCTCTCGGAGGGTGATTGTGGCGATCCCATTTCCTTCCATACGCTAAATGCATTGCTATGGTCGGAGTCTACCCGGAAATGCTCGAGCAGGCCGCGCTTTGCATTTGTGGGCAGGCCTGTGATCACCAGTTCGACGGGCGCAGCTAGGAAGGGAACATCGTCGTCGTGGTAGTTCCAGACCAGAATTTCGATCTCGCGATCCTTGCGAGCCGCGATTGCGTTGATGTCAGGCACGGCCCGCACGCCGTTGCGCACAACGTCATCCGTAGCCAAGCCTCCCGAGCTGCTTACCTTCACGCGTTCGTTGCCCAACAGCCCCAGCATGCGAAAAGCGTTCAGGACGGGCTTATCCACGCCGTTCGTCGCCAGCTCCCGGAAGCCGGCAAAGTAAGGCTGGTCCTCAAATTCAAAAGCCCAAGTCACTGCTCCCAGAAAATTGACCCGTTGCTGGCGCGCCAGCTCCAGGACGTGATTCAGAACCTCGACCGTATAGGCGCCGTAGAGCGACCCATTACGATACGAGTTCTGGGGATGATCTTTGGCCGAACAGGCTGCACACCCCTCCGGGTCCGACTCTCCGAGGATGATCGGAGTCTGCCGCCACTCTGGGAAAGATGCCGTGATCTTGAATCCCTGCTCAATCGCCGCCAACTGACGGCTAATCCCCATCTGCACGTGGTCATCCTGCCACGTCGGAGATCCCTTGGGATGGAAACTGATGAAGTCGAGACGCGATCCAACGCCGCCCGTCGCGTAATTCTTCTGGTGCGCGCAATGTTCGAGAAATGCACGGAGAAAGTCCGCCGCGTTCGGATTGCCCGGTCCCGTACTGTCCGGTCCTCCAATCCGCGCGCCGGGGAGCGCCCGCAGTACCGCTTCGACGGTGAAGTCATAAAGCTTGAAATACTCTTCTCGTGTCCCTTTCCAGTAAGAGATATCAGGTTCATTCCATACCTCCCACAGCCAAGTTTTCGCCTCAGCATCGCCATAACGCTCGCGGAGATGTTGGACGAATTGGAAAGCGAGCTCAGACCACTTCCCGTAATCCTTCGGCGGGTAGGCCCATCCCGTGTAAATGTCGCTGACCGGAACCCGCGGAAAGTCGTGACGATAAGGTTGTGGATTGGTGGAGAGCGCCTCTGGCATGAAGCCGATCTCGACCAGTGGCCTGATGCCGGTGGCGTGAAATGTGTCGAAGATCCGGTCCAGAATTGCCCAACTGTAGATTGGATGCCCGGATGCGTCTTCCGAGTAGACGTTGGTCGATCCCCACTTCAGGGAAGCAGATCCATCGCCGGTGGTCAGCAGATTGTGAACCCGCACGTATACCGGAGCGGCGTTCAGCGCAGCCAATTCGCCGAGTAGTTTCTTGCCGTTTGAAGCATAAGTGTAATTGGGCTCGTCGTACCCGAAGTAGTTCCAGACCGGTGCGATCGGTCCCTCGAACTGATCGAACTGTACGTGAATGCTGACGTTCTGCGCGGCTTGTTGGGACAAGCAAAGTGGACTGATCAGAAAACAAAGACCAATGCTGCAGAACAGACGAATCAGCTCCCCGGAGTGCCGACTGGACATTCGAACGAGTTGACCCAATGGAGGATCATCGCTAGTGCGCACTGAGGCTCGAACGCACATAGTCTCCCAGGGCATCCTTAGCGTGCGGAGAAGCTGTAGACGGTGACCGTATGATAGTGTTCGCCGGGCTTTAACTCGGTCGTTGGAAAGGCCGGGTGATTTGGTGAGTCAGGAAAGTGCTGCGTCTCCAGGCACAATGCGGCGTGCAACGCATCCGGTTTCCCGCCTTTGCCTTTGATCGAACCATCCAGGAAGTTTCCGGTGTAGAACTGGATTCCCGGTTGGTCCGTTAGAACTTTCAGCACGCGCCCGCTGCTGGGATCGTAGACTTCCGCGGCTTCCGCCAGTTTCCCGCCCCCGCTGTCCAACACCCAGTTGTGGTCGTAGCCGTGACCTAGATGAATCTGCTCATCGTCAGTGTTAATCCGTGATCCAACTGCGGATGCCTTACGAAAATCAAAGGGAGTCGATTCCACAGATTTCAACTCGCCCGTTGGAATCAGTCCAGCGTCGACCGGCGTGAAGCGGGAGGCATGGAGCGTGAGTTGATGATTCAGGATGTCACCCTGTCCAGCAAGATTGAAATAGGAGTGATTCGTCAGATTGACCACAGTGTCCTGGTCCGTCGTGGCCTCATACTCTATCCGTAAGTCTCCCTTTATCAGTGTGTACCGAACCACAGCCGACAGGTTGCCTGGATATCCCGCCTCACCGTCCTTGCTCAGATAGGTCAGTTCCACTCCGTTCGCAACCGGCTTCGCTTTCCAGACCACATTGTTGAAGCCGTGCGGCCCGCCATGAAGCGAGTTCTCGCCATTATTCAGGGGCAGGGAGTATTTCTTGCCATCAAGGCTAAAGCTTCCGTGCGCGATGCGATTCGCATAGCGGCCGATGATGGCCCCGAAGAACGCGTCGGAGGAACCATTAAAGTTGGCCACGTAGCCGTCGACATCATCGAAGCCCAGCACCACGTCGGCCGGGTTGCCACTGCGATCAGGAGCTTTCAGGGAAACCACCACACCGCCATAAGTTGCGATTCGAGCTTCATAAGCGCCGTCGCTCAGCGTGAAAATCTCCACCGGAGTTCCGTCCGGCGTCTTTCCAAAGGGCTGGCTTGTCACTTTCGTCTTCGCCTCCGTAGCCACGGTGAATAACGCTAACCACAACCCGCTGATTGCGATCGTTCGCAGGACTTTCGGAACACTCATCGCTGCTCCTCGCTTTTTCCCTACTACTCTGCCTGGCTGGCCGCGGACTGAGCCACCTTAATTAGCGTTGGCAGAACATCTCCCAGACCGTCGTTGCCCGGCTGGCCCAAAGTGAAATACAGCTTGCTATATAAAGCGTACAACTCGTCGTAAGTCCTCTGCGCCGAAGCGTTCGGAGTGAAGGTTCGGTGGGGAGGGCAAATCGCATCCTGTGCCTCTTCAAGGGTTTTAAAAGTACCGACAGCCAGAAAAGCAAAGATGGCAGATCCGAGACTGACCACACTCTTGCTTGGAACCAGCACCAGGCGCCCGAGCACACTGGCGTAGACCTGGTTTAGAGCGTCATTTTTCTGGGGTATGCCCCCGGCATTGATCACACGTTTGATGTGCACGCCATGTCCCGCCATGCGGTCCAGGATTACGCGGGTATGAAATGCGGTCCCTTCGATTGCTGCGAAGAGTTCATCCTGGGCCGTGCTCTGCAGGTTCCAACCCAGCGTCACTCCGCGCAGGTTGGGATTCGCCAGCACGGTGCGGTCGCCGTTATCCCAAGTCATCCGCAGCAGGCCAGTCTGCCCGGCTCGATATTTCTCCAAGCCGATGCTCAAAGTCTTTACATCGGTTCCGGCACGGGAAGCAATGGCGCTGAATATATCTCCCGCGGCAGAGAGTCCGGCTTCAATTCCAGTACGGTGAGGATGCACGCTGCCCTGCACGACGCCGCAAACGCCGGGAACCAGATTCACCGACGGGGTGATCCCGATTACGCAAGACGCAGTGCCGACGACGTTCACAATATCGTCGGTTCGGCACCCCGCGCCAATAGCATCCCAGTGCGCATCGAACGCTCCTACGGGGATCGGTATGCCTGCCTTCAGCCCTAGCTTCTCAGCCCAAGAATCTGACAGCTTACCGGCGATTTGATCGGATGTGGCGAATTCTCCATCCAGTCTTTCGCGCATGCCCTTCAACAGCGGGTCAACTTTTATCAGAAAGCTTTCCGGCGGAAGGCCGCCCAGTTGCGCGTTCCACAGCCACTTGTGTCCCATGGCGCAAATGCTGCGCTTTACTTTCCTAGAATCGGTGATGCCGCATAGCGTCGCTGCCACCATGTCACAATGCTCGAATGCGGAGACAAACTCTGATCGCTTGTCCGGGTTGTGCCGTAGCCAGTGCAGTAGCTTGGAAAACCCCCACTCCGACGAGTAGACCCCGCCACACCACTTGATGGCTTCCAGGCCCTCCCTGTGCGCCGCTTCGGTGATCTCTGCAGCTTCGCCTTTGGCTCGGTGGTCGCACCACAGGTAGTACTCGCCGAGTGGCTGAAGATCTTTACCGACCAGAATCACCGAGGAACCCGTGGTATCGAGCGCAATGGCTTGCACTTGATCTCCCGCAATGCCCGCTTTCTTTAAGGCTTCGCGCGTCGCCGAAGCCAGCGCTCGCATGTGATCGTCATGGGACTGGGTGGCGTACTCCGGATCTTCCCGTTTGCGGTGGAGGGGGTACTCGGCGATGGCCGACCCGATCAAACCTCGTTCGCTGTCGACGAGAGAAACGCGAACGCTCAAGGTCCCGAAGTCGACTCCAGCGACGATAGCCATCAGCAAGCTCCGTTGTCGCGCCCGTGATAGTACATATCCCAACCCAAGTAGCGGGTAGAGGCTTCATGCACTGCAGACGCGACGGTTGAAAGATTGGCGGCTACATGGTGCTCAAAGCCTCGCTCACAAATGAAGTGCAGCAATCGCTGCATGTTCTGGATTTCAACTACACCGGCGCCGCCGAAGGTGTTCAGCGGATCGTCGGTGAATCGGCCCTCGCCCACGTATCCCCGCATCTTGCCGGCAGTATCGTCGGTGGAGAAGCGGGCGAAGCTCATCTTTTCCGGCTTGATCAGACCGACGCAGGTTCCGAAGGTGTTCTCCTTGCCCACGGTGCCGGCAATGATCTCCTGAAAGTCCATCTTTACCGAGCGGAAGAAATGTTTGGGCAAGTTGGAACAGTGGAAGCAGACCGCCTTGTTCGGATCCGTTCCATAGTTGTTGTTCCAATCGAGAAGAGCCGAAGGAGAGCCGGAGGCGAGCTGCAGAGCGTGCATTCCCAGTACGCCGCAAATATCCACTTCGCAGGCGCTGGAAAGAAGCTCGTTGCTCATCATGCTCATGACAGTGCAGGGAACGACGCCCAGATTTTCTTCAATCGAAGTCCAGCATTGTACCGCGCTGATGGTGACCTCGGTCGCAGCCATCCACTGGTCGACCACAGCTCCCAGCTTCGCCATCTTCAATAAAGCTGGCGCAGGCACGCTGCTGGAATCCACATACTTCTTGATGGCGGCCAGCTTGGCTTGCGCGTGGTCGTCATTGTCTTTCATACGCTCAATGCGGCCCAGCACTTCGGAAAGATCGAGCGTCTCGATGGAGATGCCCTGTGATTCGAGGATTTTCTCGCTGTAACGCACCGTGTTGAATGCTGCCGGACGCGCGCCGATCGCGCCCACCCGCAGGTTGCGAAACCCCTTCACCACCCGGCATACCCCAGCGAACCATTCCAGGTCCTTGGCAAACTCGGGCGAGTCGGGGCTCTCCGTGTGCAGCGTAGTGATGGAATATGGAATGCCGTACTGCCGAAGGTTGTTGCAGGCCGACATCTTGCCGCAGAAGCTATCACGGCGGAAAGCGATGGTCATTTTTTTCGGATCGTCCGGCGTCGCCTGAATCAGCACGGGTACACGCAGATCGGCCAGACGCAAGGCGTCAGCAATCGCGCGTTCTTCCCCAAAGTTCGGCAGGGTCACGATGACTCCGTCGATCCGGTCGCGATTGCGCTTGAACAGCTCGGCGCAACGCCGCGATTCTTCCCGCGTTTCCACTGCCCCGTACTTGCTCTCCTCCGGAGTCAGAGCTACTACTTCGATACCAGCCGCCTGCAACACCCGGAGTATCTCTTCGCGTCCACTCTTGGCCAAATGATCGGGGAAAAACCCCCGGTTTCCAACGATAACTCCTATGACCATTTTTCTATGATTGATCGGCATATCGCACCTCACTCGCGCCTAGGCTCTACGCTTCGGGGCGAATCGAACACAATAAAAAAGCCCGAATACCAGCAACACGGCGCCCCACCACACATTCGCGTGCAGGTTGAAGAGGACCACGCCGGGATTCACGGGAGGATTTATGAACTGGTAGATTCCCGCAGCGAGGATCAGCGCGCCATTCACTGCCAGTGAAATGCCGATAAAAAACCAGATCGAAATCATGCTGCGAGCCTCCGTCCACCTGAAAAGCGGCTTACCAGAAAACAATGTTCAGTACGAAGAAGACGACGGTCACCACCGCCGCCCAGAAAAGAGGCTTCTGGTACAGCGGCACGTCCCCGACCGAGGGAATTTCCGTCATGCCGTAGACCAGGCCAGTTAATTCGCTATCCGGCACGGGTTTCGTCGCCAGACTTACCACCACGGTCACCACCACGCATGTGATGAACGACCAGAGTGCCTGAAACATGTCCTGTGCCAAGCCTTTGGCATAAGGCGAGAGCGCCACATAGCGCAGCGCGGAAGGGTCGACCTTTACCCAAGTCCACATGCCGACGGAGGAAAGCGTCCCGCAGAGCAATCCCCAGAATCCGCCAGGGCCGGTCGCCCGCTTCCACAGCATGCCCAGCACAACCGTGCCGAACAGCGGCGCAATGAAGAAACTGAACAATGCCTGCACGTAATCCATAATGCTGGCAAAGTGCATCACCAGGTAGGCCGTACCTACGCTGATCAGCACGCCGATGATCGTGGTCCACCGCCCCATGTTCACGTAGTGACGGTCGCTGCCCTTGCTGTTGAAAAGCGGCCGGTAGATGTCGTACGTCCAGACCGTGGTGAAGGCGCTCACATTCCCCGCCATTCCAGACATGAAGCCCGCGATCAGCGCCGTAACTCCCAAGCCGAGCAACCCAGGACCGCAATAGCGGGCGAGCATGAGCGGGAGAACGTCGTTGTAGCTGTGGCCTCCGGTTACGGTGGCCACCGACTCCGGAACCAGTTTCTCCGGCAGAAGTCCCAGGCCCAGCAGACCAGGCAGGATCACGATGATTGGCACAAACATCTTGAATCCGGCGCCGATAATGGGCGCCATTTCCGCGCTGCGTATATCTTTCGCGGCCAGAATGCGCTGCACCACCAGGAAGTCGGTGGTCCAGTAGCCCATCGAAATCACCGCACCCAGTCCGAACACGATGCCGACCCAGTTGATTCCCATGGGGTTGTGGCTGAACGATCCCAACCCCGACCACAGATGGACATACTGATCCGAGGCTCTATGCGCAATCTGCAACTTGAGGTTGTTCCAGCCGCCGGCTTCGTAGAGTCCAAGGATCGGAATCAGCAGAGCCCCCGCCCAGATTAGAAAGAACTGCAGCACTTCATTGAAGATGGCCGAGCGGAGGCCGCCCAGTGTGACATAAATGCCAACCGTCAGAGACGAAACCCAGATGCTGAAATTAATGTCCCACCCGAGCACAATCTGCATGACCTTGGCCATGGCAAACATATTGACGCCGCTCATGAGCACGGTCATGAAGGCGAACGAAACCGCGGACAAGGCCCGGCTGGGTTCGCCGAAACGCAGTTTCAAATATCCCGGTACCGAGTGGGTCTTGGAAATGTAGTAGAACGGCATCATCACCAGCGCCAGGAATAGCATCGCCGGAATGGCGCCTATCCAATACCAATGCGTCGCCAGAATGCCATATTGGTAGGCCGAACCCGCCCAGCCCATCAATTCGAGCGCCCCCAGATTGGCCGAGAGAAAACTGAGACCTGCCACCCACGCCGTCATCTCCCGGCCCGCCATGAAGAAGTCTTCGCCGGTGTTGGCCCGGCCCTTTAAGTACCAGCCGATGGAGAGCACGAGAGCAAAGTAAAAAACCACAATCACGACATCGACCGGAGCAAGATGTACCAGGCGGGTTGGCACAGCGATCGCTAGCAGCGGGGTCATTGCTTGTCCTTGGCTTGACCGTAGTATGCACTCTTTCCGTGTTTTCTCAGATAGTGCTTGTCGTGCAGCGCATTTCCAACTGGCTGCGCCGCTGCATGGATGTCAAGCGTGAAGTATGCCATTCGTGCGATCGCCTCAAGAATGACGGCATTATGAGCAGCCGCTCCGGCATCCTCCCCCCAGGCGAAAGGTCCGTGATTGGCCACCAGCACGCCCGGGGTCTCCGACGGAGTTGTCTGCTCAAGGCTCCGAACAATAGCGTGGCCGGTGTTCTTTTCGTACTCCTCGGCAATTTCCTGGTCGGACATTTCGCGAGTTACCGGCACTGGACCATGGAAATAGTCCGCATGGGTCGTGCCGAAACATGGGATCGGCTTGCGCGCCTGCGCCCAGGCGGTGGCGTATTCGGAATGAGTATGGGCAACTCCCCCGATCTTGGGGAAAGCGCTATACAAGACCAGATGAGTGGGCAGATCGGATGATGGCCTCAGTTTCCCTTCGACGATGTTACCAGCCATGTCCGTCACCACCAGGTGCTCGGGTTTCATCTCGTCATACGGAACACCGCTGGGCTTGATAACGACGAGGCCCTCCTCGCGCGAGATCCCGCTGGCATTGCCAAACGTGTACAGAACCAGGTTTCTTCGCACCAGTTCCAGGTTGGCCTCTAGGACTTGTTCCCGCAAACGCTGCAGCATGGTTTTCGTTTCATCACTTCCCGAAGGTGTCAGCAGACACAAGTACCCACCAACGATCCCGTCAAAGCGGTAATCGTTTACTCGAAATAAGCGCAAGCTAGACTATTCCCAAGTCCTTGCAATTGCAACCTCCTTTTGCGGGCATGCGGGATTCTCTCTGGATTTCTTGGCCTCGACAGGCGGCTCGAAGAACGCAGGAACTCGGAACGCAATTTAGGATAAGCCGGCAGCAGGTCCCTTACGCGATCCGCTGGTCTGGTTCACCTTGCTGGGCATCATCGGGCTTCCAGTCGGGGCCAGAGCGGTCGAGCGCCTGAGCACTAAACTGGTCGTCAGTTCATACTTGTGGTGCTGATGCGAAGGAGGCTCGCACTCTACTTCGTTTAATAAAGCCTGGAAGGCAATCTTGGCCAACTCGTGTTGAGACATCTGAACCGTCGTAAGCGGAGGAATGGTAAACTCGGCGAGCCGGATATCGTCAAACCCGACCACAGAAAGGTCGTCCGGTATCTTGATGTTATGGTCGTATGCTTCCCGCATCACTCCGATCGCGGTCATGTCGTTGGAGCACAGCACCGCAGTCGGCCGATTACTCAAACGGTTGAGTTCCAGAAGCGCTTCCATCCCGCCCTCCATCCGGTGATCTCCGACCACGATCAAGTCGGGGGAAAGCCCAATTTCCGTCATCGAGGTCTTGAAGGCGTCACGCCTTGCCAGCGCGGACTTTAAATGCAACGGGCCAGTCACGAAGGCGATGCGGGTATGTCGGAGCGCAGCCAGGTGCTGTACCGCCTGACGGATTCCGTTCTGATAGTCGATCCGGATATTGGCGATTCCCGGGACATCGGGTCCCACGTCGACGAACACCAGCGGAACCTTACGGAAACGAAGGTGCTCAATCAGCGTTTCTTCCATGCCGAACGTCAAGATCGCTACGCCGTCGACCCGGCGTTCGATCATGCGCCGGACCGAAGATTCCATCCGTTTCGGGTCGTGCACCGTGGAGGTCACGAGGATCTCGTAATTGTTTTCGACGGCGAGGTTCTCGAAGGTTTGCACAATTTCAGGGAAAAATGGGTTGGTGATTTCAGAGACGATCAGGCCAAAGATGCGACTCCGGCCCGAAACCAGGGCACGAGCCTGCGTATTGGGATAGTATCCCAGCTCGTCCACCACTTTCCACACGCGTTTGGCAAGTTGGGGATCGACCGTGGGAACACGATTAATCGCCCTGGATACGGTGGCGGTTGAAACTTTCGCTCTCCGCGCTATTTCACGGATGTCCATGCAGGGTTAGAAAAAAATGGCTCGAACAGGATCTTACCATAGGCCTGCACACCCTTCGGGCGAGTCACAGAAAACGCTTTCCGCAGCCATATCATAGGTCGCGAACGGGGGGGTGGGCGCGGTGTTTCCCAACATTGAAGTACGGCACTCGCAGGCAGTCATGGGTGGTCCTGGATCGAGACTGAACTGCACCTCACTCGGTTGAAAATAAAGAAGATAATGGTGGAATCAGCCAGAGTCGCAGGCATGTTATTGCCGCACCTGAGTGCCCACCTCGGGAGCAATGGTTGCTACCGGCAGGATTACGTGGAACGCGGTTTCGGCGATGACGTCTGCCGCCGGATTTACCGCCCCGCCGCCCGGATCCTTTGAACGTTCCGAAGAGGCTGCCATTGGCGGCTGCTCATAGCGAGACCGGCGATGAGCCCAGAATAACAATGAAAGGATGCTCCCAACGCCGACATCGGTCGGGATTGATAATGGGATTTGTCTAGTCTCGGTCTGCAGTTCCACAAATTGCGAAGAGGTGGACAAGATGAATAGCCGCTCCCTAGTATCGAATCGTCACGCGTACGGCACGAGCAATCCGCCCGCAAGAGTGCCCCTCCAAGCGTCGGGCTAACTATAATTCTCGTCTTGACACAAGTCGTTGTAACGGATACTGTTGCATGCAGATGAAAGAAACAGTCCAGTCAAGCAAAAGCGGGCGCCGCGCCGGCGGTGCCGAGGAGGCGGCGTTCTTGGATCTGCTGCGGACGACCGACATGTTGTCCAGGGGACTGGTGCGGGTTCTCAAGAGCGAGGACCTTTCCTCGACTCAATATAACGTGCTCCGAATCCTGCGCGGCGCACCGGGCGGACTCCCCTGCGGGGAAATCGCCAGCCGAATGATAACCCGCGACCCAGACGTCACGCGCCTGCTCGACCGGCTGGAAAAGCGCGAGTTGATCTCGCGTTGCCGCGAAACCAAGGATCGACGAACGGTGCTGGTTCGGATTACACCGCAAGGTCTAAAGCTCCTGGCCCGGCTCGACGAGCCGGTGCAGGCCGGCCATCGCAAACAATTAGGCCATCTGGGGCGGGTGCGCCTGCGGGCTCTGGCCGAGCTATTGCGCGTTTCGCGCAGCCAGATGGCCTGATTTTATTGGCTTCCATAGTTGTTGCAACGATTATCGGTGAAACGCATCAAATAACCTGGAAAGGAACTCTGACCATGAGCACGCTCGCTACACCGCAAGCCGCAACCACCAACTGGAACATCGACCCCGTTCACTCGACGGCCGAGTTCAAAGTTCGGCACATGATGATTTCCAACGTGAAAGGGCGTTTCCCAGCGGTCAAGGGCGTTCTCGCTCTGGACGAAACTGCTTTAACCAACTCCCGCATCGAGGTGTCGATCGACGCGGCTTCGATCGACACTCGTGATTCCCAGCGGGATGCACATCTCAAGAGCGCCGACTTTTTCGACGTGGAGAAGTTTCCGACGCTGTCCTTCAAATCTACGCGCATAAACCGAATCAGCGACGGGGAACTGGCTGTGGCGGGCGACCTGACCATCCACGGCATCACCCGCAACGTGGTATTCAACGTTGAAGGACCAACCGCGCCGGGCAAAGATCCTTGGGGAAAAACCCGCATGGGGCTCTCTGCCAGCACAAAGATCAACCGTAAAGACTTTGGCCTGACGTGGAACGCCGCGCTGGAGACCGGCGGCATCCTCGTTGGCGACGAGGTTACCATCACGCTCGAGGTTCAGTTCGTGAAGGCCTGAAGAGTATCGTCGCCGCAACGCATTCAGAGGCATACTGCGCGACGAGGAAGGAATAGCTATGTCAATCCGCCCAATTAAACAGATTATTCAGCCGAAACCGGCCATCGAAGGCGCTGGTGTGAAGCTGCAGCGTGCTTTTGGTTTCGGCAAGACGAAGGAGTTTGATCCTTTCTTGCTGCTGGATGATTTTCGCAACGACAATCCGGCCGATTACCTGGCAGGATTTCCCTGGCATCCGCACCGCGGTATAGAGACCATCACATACGTGCTTGCGGGCTCGGTTGAGCACGGCGATAGCCTGGGCAACAAGGGTAAGATGACCGCGGGGGACGTGCAATGGATGACAGCCGGCAGCGGCATCCTCCACCAGGAGATGCCGAAGGGTGATAATCACGGACGCATGCACGGGTTCCAGCTGTGGGCGAACTTGCCCTCGTCGCTGAAGATGACCGATCCGCGCTACCAGGATATTCCCTCGAGCGCGATTCCGGAGGTCACGGATGATGACGGTACGCGAGTCCGCGTTGTCTGCGGGGATTTCTGGGGCAAGAAAGGTCCCGTGGAAGGAGTTGCCGCTGACCCAAACTACCTCGACATCTCCGTTCCACCCGGCCAGCGAAAGCGGCTTAAAGTAGAGACCACCAGCAACGCCTTTGCCTACGTGTTCGCAGGCTCCGGCACATTCCGCGACGCGTCGGTTCCCCGCGCCGTCTTGACCGAGCAGGTCGCGAGACCGGATGCGCCGCCCGTCTACGATGTCAGGAATCACTCGCTCGTGCTGTTCGATCGTGGCGATGAGATCGTGGTGCGAGCGGGCGATGAGGGCATTCGTTTCTTGTTAGTATCGGGCAAACCGATCGAGGAGCCCGTGGCTTGGTACGGCCCGATCGTGATGAACACCCAGGAGCAGCTGCGACAAGCTGTGGACGAACTGCAGAATGGCAGCTTCATAAAGCACCGCTGAATCAGTGCCAAAGACGAGCCACTGCGCGCCCGAGCGCTCAAAGAAACCGGAATATTTGAAAAGTGGTGGAACTATCATTTTGCACCGCCGTCCGTGTCCAGTCGCACGGGGGAGGGAATAGAAGAGCATTTAGGATTTCTTGCGGTGCGCCTGATAGAGTTGCGGCAGCCAGCAGCAGCCTAATCGGTCTCAGTACGCAAGGGAAGAATGCATGATCGGTTTTCTCTCCATACTCGCGGTCGGATTTTTTCTGGGGATGCGTCACGCCACCGACCCCGACCACGTCATCGCGGTCACAACCATCGTCAGCAATCAGCGCAACAGTATGCGGGCGGCGCTGATCGGAGCATTTTGGGGTGTTGGCCACACCGTTACCATCTTCGTAGTCGGCGCTGGGATCATTCTTTTCAACCTGGTTATTCCGGTGCGGGTCGGGCTCGGCATGGAGTTGTCGGTCGCGGTCATGCTGATTATCCTCGGCTTGGTGAATGTAGCAGGGTTTCTGCGTTCGATGCCTGCGGCATCGATGCCCACTCATGACGGAGAGGAAGTTGTCCACTCGCATTCCCACACCCATGGGGGCTACATCCATAGCCATCCGCACACGCACCAACCCGAGGCTCATCCCGACGCGCCCGACCACACACCGCTGGCCTGGCTGGACCGCGTGTTTGGAAGGGTCAGCCTGTATCAATATCTTCGGCCGTTCGTGGTGGGGGTGGTTCACGGACTTGCCGGTTCAGCGGCTGTGGCTTTGCTGGTCCTCACCACAATTCGAAACGTCCATTGGGCGATCGCTTACCTGCTGATCTTTGGAGTGGGTACGATTGCGGGCATGATGCTGATCACCATGAGCATTGCCTCCGCGTTCATGATGGTGGGGAAGGGGCGTAAGAAGTTCTCCCGCCGGCTGGCATTAGCTTCGGGCCTGCTAAGTCTTTGCTTCGGTCTTTTCGTCGCTTACCAGATTTGCTTTGTGAACGGTCTTTTCACGGCCCACGCACGATGGATACCGCAGTAGGACGACTCCATCCGCGTAGATTTAGGAGTCGCGCGGCCTTGGCTCGACTGGCAAATCGACCGACTGTCGCAGTGCATCATCGAACTCCGCTCGCCGCATCGACTGATACCAAGGTATTGCTAATACCATGGTCTAATTGTTTCGCCTCCACGCTTCTGGTCTGATGTCCTCACCACATCTAGTTCATTCGGATATTCGCGGCGGTGAGTTACCTACAGCAAGAGGAGAAGATAAGATGTCGCACCATTACTCTGGTCCGGACTATGGCTTTCCCCACGGGGACGCCCGCCTCGACCTTACTGACCTGTATGCCTTCCCGAAGCCTGGGGATGTTGGCAAGTCGATCCTGATTATGAACGTGCATCCATCCGTCGGGGTGAACCCAGCCGGGCCCACGACAAACGAACCCTTTGCAACCGAGGCGGTCTACGAGTTGAAGATTGACACGGACGGCGATCTCGTTGCCGACATCGCGTACCGAGTGCGCTTCACTTCAGACAAGAGCGGGGCGCAGACTGCAACCATGCGCCGCGTTGCAGGCGCGCAGGCCGCCGGAACAAGCGACGAGGGACAGACGATTATCGAAGCAGCGCCGGTCTCGACGGGGCAGGATGCACGGGTAACGGAGGGCGGCGACTACCGCTTCTTCGCCGGCTGGCGCAGCGATTCCTTTTTCTTCGACACAATGGGCGCCCTGAACAATCTGCAGTTCACCGGTGACGATTTCTTCGCCGACAAGGACGTGTGCAGCATCGTGCTGGAAGTGCCTAACTCTGCCCTGGGCTCTGGAAAGATGGGCCTATGGCATCGCACCGTAGACGGCACGAGCGGGAAATGGGTTCAGGCAGATCGCGGCGCGCTGGCCTCGCAATCTGTATTCCTTCCTGGTGATGAGAAAGCCGCCTACCTGGCTGCGCAGCCGGCGGACGATGTGCGTTTCATCCCCGTCTTCGCGCACTCGCTGGAGCACACGGGTGGCTATACGCCAGAGGCAGCAAGCCGAGCGGCAGGGATTCTGCTGCCGGACATCCTCCCTTATGATCCCAGCAAGCCGGCGTCCTACCCGGCCAATGGACGCACACTTACCGACGACGCGATTGATGTCTTTCTTTCTATTCTTACCAATGGAAAGGTGACGCGAGACAACGTGGGGCCTCACACGGATCTGCTCACATCGTTCCCCTATGTTGGGTCGCCGCACAAGGCCCGTTCTGCGGAAAAGGTGGCCGCTTAAGCTATGAAGGATCCGACTTTCTATCGCACGACACAGATTGACGGGCTATCCATCTTCTACAGAGAGGCTGGCCCGAAGGATGCGCCGACGCTTCTTTTGCTCCACGGACTTCCCTCTTCATCGCGAATGTTCGAGCCGCTCTTCGCCCGGCTTTCCGATCGCTATCACCTGGTCGCACCCGATTACCCAGGTTTCGGACACAGCGACTGGCCCGACCCAAAAGCATTCGCGTATACGTTCGATCACTACGCCGAGATCATGAATCGTTTCACAGAAAAGCTCGGCCTCTCTCATTACACGCTTTACATGCAGGATTATGGCGGTCCCGTGGGTTTTCGCCTGGCGCTGGCCCATCCGGAGCGAATCGAGGCTCTCATTGTCCAGGACGCGGTCGCGCACAACGAAGGCCTGGGGGTGAACTGGAAGCCACGGCGGGCCTTTTGGGCCGATCGCGCTGCCAACGAAAGCACGCTGCGCACGAATCTCCTGTCGTTAGCTGCGACGCGTACCCGCCATGTCGGAAACGATCCGAACGTGGAGCGCTACGATCTTGATCTGTGGACGGACGAGTTCGCGTTCCTCAGTAAGCCGGGGCAGGCTGACATTCAGAGCGACCTGTTCTACGACTATCGAACCAATGTGGACGCCTACCCGAAGTGGCAAGCATGGATGTGCGAGAAGCAGCCTCGCCTGCTGGTGATCTGGGGTAAATATGACCTCTCGTTCGACGCCTCGGAGCCGGAAGCTTATCGCCGGGATGTGCCGAAGGCTCAGGTTCACGTTCTCGACGCCGGTCACTTCGCATTGGACACGGCTGCGGATGAGATCGCCGCATTGGTTCGAGACTTTGTCGGTTCTTCACGCTGAGGCTTCCTGGCGCGCTACATTGATTGAGGCCCCAATGAGAACGCCGCTACTCGCGATTGAGACATAAGTGAGTGCCGCGCATCCAACGGGTGAGGATTTCCATGCGATCTGACATGGTTCCAGGTGCTATCTTCCCCGACTACGAGCTTTCCGACCACACCGGGAAACGCCAGAAGCTCCCCAAACTCCCAGGACAACATCCCATGGTTCAAGACAGCCGAAGTGGGCAGCACGTCGACTCCCGAGAGATTGCCGAGGAGCGAGACGAGTGCGTCCGCGAACCCGAGACACAAGCCTTGGTCGTCCGCCGCTTTCTCCAGCAGTAACAGCGGTAGCACAGCGATCGAAGACCGCTCACCCAAGTCGCTCTCATCCTTCCGGAAGTCGCTTCGGACGGAGTTCCGTCCAGAATCGGAGAGTGGATATTTCGCATCGATTACGCGAACCGGGCTCCTTGTCCACCCTGATCCGGCGTCCGGATTGCCGCAGTTCGTAGCGCCCCAAGTCGACTTCGACGTCACGGCTGCGCTGCTTTGAATGCCCCATGGAGAGCTTCGGACCAGCATAATCCAATAAAAATAAACAACTTGCGACGATATAAAGAAGATATCCAAAGGCTATATTGGCTGCATTGTAAAGCCCTCCATCTCACGCGATCATGCCCCATCAAGAATCTCGGAGGAGACTCACATGAAAAGAAAGCTGTTCATCACACTGTCAACCGTCGCGATGTTGTGCATCGCAGGCCAGTTCTTCACCACTGCTGCACACCCCGACGCTCATGAAAAGAACGCGTTCACCCCGGAAGCAATTCCGTGGGGTCCGCCGCCGCCTTTCGTCGCCCCGGGCGCGCAACTGGCCGTAATCGAAGGCAACCCTGCTGCTTCCACCGGTGACTACACCGTGCGCCTGAAAATGCCAGACGGGTATCGGATTGCACCCCACTGGCATCCCCAGCGCGAAAACGTCACGGTCATCTCGGGGACGTTCAAGGTTGGTATGGGAGACACCTTCGACAAAGACAAGATGGGATCATTCCCCGCCGGCAGCTTCGCCTATCTCGATCCCGACATGCATCACTACGCGATGGCTTCCGGCGAAGTCATCGTTCAGGTCCACGGCAGCGCGCCCTTGCAGTTTAATTATGTCAATCCCGCAGACGACCCGAGCAAGAAGTAAATCGTTGGCTCTTTCTCGGCACTCGAATCGACTTGGAGGAACCCATGGCTGTGGATACGAAAAAGCTGGAGCAATTCTTAGGACAGTTTGTGAACGATCTCGGAGCCACCGTTCACGCCGGTATGGTCGTGATCGGAGATCGTCTTGGACTTTACAAAGCCCTCGCGGCCGGGCCGCTCACTGCCCTGGAACTGGCTGCCATCACCCGTACGGACGAGCGTTATGTGCGCGAATGGCTGGCCTCTCAGGCAGCGGGCGGGTACATCACGTACAACCCGCAAACCCACAAATTCGGAATGACCGAAGAGCAGGCGCTCACCCTGGCGAATGAAGACGGTCCAGCGTATTTGCCGGGCGCATTTGAACTCGCTCTAGGATCATTGGCCGCTGTCCCGCGCATCACAGAGGCGTTCCGGTCCGGCGCCGGGATGGGCTGGGGCGAGCACGAGGACCGCGTGTTTCACGGATGCGAGAAGTTCTTCCGTCCGGGCTACGCCACGAATCTGGTCAGCTCCTGGATTCCTGCTCTTGATGGCGTCCAGGACAAACTCGAGCGCGGAGCGAAGGTCGCCGACGTGGGCTGCGGGAAAGGATCTTCCACCATCCTGATGGCAAAAGCCTTCCCCAAGTCCCACGTCTATGGATTTGATTACCATGACAAGTCCATCGAGGCGGCGCGGGAATCTGCCAAGCGTCAGGGCGTGGCGGACCGGGTCACCTTCGAGGTGGCGAAAGCCAAGGAGTTCCCCGGTAAGGATTATGACTTCGTGGCGGTCTTCGACTGCCTCCACGACATGGGAGACCCGATCGGCGCCGCCGCGCACGTCCGCGCTGCCTTGAGCGACGACGGTTCCTGGATGATTGTCGAGCCCTTCGCGAATGATGACCTTCAGGACAATCTGAATCCCGTGGGGCGTGTCTACTATTCGTTCTCGACGTTGCTGTGCACACCTTGCTCTCGATCGCAAGAGGTGGGGATGTGTCTGGGAGCTCAGGCAGGCGAGAAACAGATGCAGAAAGTGGTAAACTCCGCCGGCTTCACCCGCTTCCGGCGGGCCACGCAAACGCCGTTCAACCTGGTCTATGAGGCTAGGCCATAACCGGGACTGACCATCAATTGCTGCTGGGGTGGGCCGACCGGGGACATAGCAAAAGAATTAACCGGCGTAACTTGCCCGATGAAAACCAAAATTTGTCACACAAGGTTGTGATGTGATAGCTTTCACGGAATCGTATGCAGCGACTTGTTGCCAATCTCGTGATTGCGGTGATGGCTTGGAGCCTCGTAGGTCCAGCGGCCCTCGCGGCCACCGGACGGGATGCGCCAGCTTGCTGTCGCCGGAACGGAACGCATCACTGTATGTCAGGCACGTCGACGGTGTCGGCGGGCGGAGTTGCAAGTCTTCACGCCAAACCCGCTGATTGCCGTTATCGTTCACAGATCGCAACGCCTACGGGTGCGCCACGCGTACAAAGTTCGACAATCTCAGCTCTGGAACTGCCGTTCGTATCTCTTCTTCTCGCAGTAGATTCTCACCTTTCCGATTCACGCCTCGCCACTTGCAATTCGCAACGTGGACCACCCGCATTTTGGCTCTAGCCAGCTCTGAATAGACTGAGTTTACTGCGATCTAAGCCTGAGGCGGTAGGTCTCCGTAACGGTCCTTGTTCGCTGGAACCTTGGCACGGAGCCTGGCTCTTCAAACCTACTCCCCAATCATGTTTTTCCCAGGGCGACCGGCGCCTGGGACAAGTAGCCCTAAAGAACGGAAACGTTTTATGAGGCAATTTATTCGCGTGACAGTGGTTGTTTTTTCCTTGGGCGCCATCGCATTCGCCACGATTTTCGGTTCGGTTCGCGGAGTCGTCCATGATCCGCAGCACCGCCCCATTCAAGGTGCACAAATTAGGCTGAAGGCTCAAAACTCGGACTGGACACAGTCTAAGGACTCCGACGACAGGGGAGAATTTGACTTCAGCTCCGTACCCATCGGGATATACATGGTCACAGTCTCGTCGAAGGCCTTTCAGCAAATGCAACAAATCGTGATTGTTCAGTCCGACACGAGTCCAGTGTTGCATTTCGAGTTGGCTATCGCAGGCGGGAAAGAAACCATTGCAGTGTCGGGAACGGCGGTGGAAGCGACAACGGACAGCGTCACTCCCACGACGATGGTGAGCCGCATCGACATCCAGGAGACCCCCGGGGCGGACCGTACCAACGGCATGCAGATGATCACAGATTACGTGCCAGCCGCCTATGTGTCGCACGATATGCTGCATATGCGAGGCGGCCACCAGGTCGAGTGGCTGATTGACGGCGTCCCCATCCCAAACACGAATATCGCGACCAATCTAGGTCCGCAGATCGATCCCAAGGACATTGACTACCTGGAGGTTCAGAGAGGCAGCTACGACGCCGACTATGGAGACCGCACCTACGGGATTTTCAATATCGCGCCGCGCACCGGCTTCGAACGCGATCGGGAATGCGACCTGCTGATCAGCGCGGGAAACTTCTATCAAACCAACGACCAGCTCAGTTGCGGAGGACACACCGCACGCTTCGCCTACTACGCCAGCCTGAACGGAAATCGAAGCAATTACGGCCTTCAGACGCCCATCCCGCAAGTCGTTCACGATGCCGACAACGGCTACGGAGGATTCGCTTCGTTTATTTTCAATCCCAATTCTAAAAACCAGTTCCGGTTGGTCGGCTCCTTGCGGCAAGACTATTACCAGATTCCAATCGATCCCGATCCCAATTCAATCGGAAATCAGAACTACCCCAGCTACGGACTGCGGGATGCCGAGCGGGAGCCCGATGGCTACGCCACTTTCTCGTGGGTACACACATTCAACCCGAACATGTTGCTCACCGTCTCTCCCTTTTACCACTACAATGGTGCCGACTATAAGAGCAGCCCGAACGATTATCCGGTCGCCTCAACCGTGACCGAGAATGCCAACTACGTCGGCGGGCAAGTAGCCTTCAACGCCACGTTCTGGAAAAACGATCTGCAAGCCGGAGTGTACGGATTCGGCCAGCACCAGCACAACTCCTTCGACAATTTATTCAACGACGGCGAGGCGAATTTCCCCGCGTCCTCCGTCGGCGCGAATGGAGGGGTCACTGCTGCATTCATCAACGACAAGTTCAAAGTCGCGCCCTGGCTGACTTTAATCGCGGGGCTCCGCCAAACGGAATTCGATTCCTCCATTTCCGAAAGCGCCACCGATCCCCGCTTTGGCGTCGCGGTGAAAATTCCTCGTCTGAATTGGGTCTTTCGCGGATTTTACGGTTACTTCTATCAGGCCCCGCCTCTGGTCACCGCGACCGGCGCGCTGCTCGATTTGGCCAACAGCCAGAACTTTACTTTCTCTCCTCTAAAGGGGGAGCGCGATATCGAATGGCAGCTCGGCGTCACCATTCCGTTTCACGGTTGGAACCTCAGCGCCGATAATTACGAAACCCGTGCTAAGAATTGGCTCGACCACAATAACATCGGAGACTCCAATCTCTTCTGGCCCATTACTTGGCAATACGCGTTGATTCAAGGCTGGGAACTCACGCTTCGCTCGCCCAATTTCTGGCATCGTGGCCAGTTTCACCTTGCGTATGCGAATCAAATCGCACAGGCCACCTCGCCGATTACCGGCGGCTTGGTCTGCCCCGTTCCGGTAACTTCAGCCTGCGGACTCGACATTCCGCCCGGACTTTCCCCCGTCGATCACGACCAGAGAAACACATTAAACGTGGGCTTCAACACCAACCTGCCAGGTCACACCTATGCCTCAACCAATGTGTATTACGGCTCAGGCTTCACCAACGGCTTGCCCGGCGTGCAGTATCCCGGCGACTATCTGCCGGGCCATACCACTTTTGATCTTGCTCTCGGGAAAACCTTCGCAGAGAACTATACCGTCTCGGTCGACGCACTGAACGTGGCGAACCGTCGCGTACAACTGGATAACAGTCTTACCTTCGGCGGATTTCACTGGAACGATCCTCGGCAAATCTATGTCGAGTTTCGCTACCGGTTTCACTACTGATCATTCGAACCGGAACTGCAATCCGAATCGCATCTGAAACGGTTCGACGGGGTGGAAAACGTCTGTGAATGCCGGCGTGGCTGTTGGAGTTATTCGGGAGGTATAGGCGTAGTCAATGTCGTGATCGCGGCGGTTAAGCAAATTCAATAATTCCGCCGAAAAGCGCCAAGTCTTGTTAATTTGATAACCAACCTCCCCATTGATGAGTGCCGTTGAGTTTGAGCGATAAATTGCGTCGGACGTCAAATAGCGTGGGCCAAAGTAGCGCAGGCGCAAACTCCCCGAAAAGCGGTGGAGATCGCGCGCTGTGACGCCCGATGCAACCACCCACCCGACCGCTTCGGGCACCCACCGACCACCCGGGCCCTGCACAGGATACTGACCACCACCCACATTGGTGTACGCCGCATCATCCGGGTCTATTTGGGTAAATCGAGCGCGGGAGTCCGCCATATCAAAATCAAGAGCCAAATGTTCTCGTGGCGTGTAGTAGTTCGCCCATTCGATGCCGTAGCGGTTGCTCGACTGTTCTGAAGCAATCGTCCCTCCGGTGTCGCCATCTTGCTGCAGTTCGGAGTTACTGTGGAGATACCAGAGCGAAAGGGTGCTTTGCAGATGTGGCACGGCCACAGTGCGCACGCCGATTTCCCCGCCTTTGGTTTGGACCAAGGGAGAAATTGGGGTGCTGGACGTGGGGAAAGGATAATCCGGCGAAATCGGTTCCTCCTTTTGCGTTGCACCACGCGCGTCGTTGCTGTGGAAACTGAATCCGGCCTGTGCATAGAACTCAGTATTGGCCCACGGGCCGAAAATCAAACTTGCTTTGGGGCTGGGCAGGAACTTAGTGGCCGAGCCGGAATTGAGCTCCACAAAGTTGACCGTGGGAAAGATGGAGGAGACATAAGTGGGAGTCAAGCTGGTGACGACATATTTTGCGTCGTCGCCGCGCAGGGCCACGACTGATCGGAATTTGCTCGCCCACTGGATTTTATTTTCCACATAAAAACCGACCAGCGTGTCCGTGAATTTATTCAAATCCGTGTCCGCGGGCAAGATTGCCGTCAGAGTCGGATCGGTAACGCATTCGGGGATGGGTTCGTCATTGCAGGCGTTGATATCATTCTTGTCCTTGCGCACACGATCTTGCGTCCGAAAAAGGCCGTTGTGGACCCAATCGTTGCGGAGCTGCAGGCCGAACGTAGTTTCCACCTTGTGGCCAGACCATTCTCCGAAAATCGTATGGTGTGCGTCCAACCCAGCCCCCCAGCGCCTGTCTTGCTGTTCGAACTGATCACCCTTAATGGGGTCATCCAGATAGTAAGTGAAATCAGAAAATAAATTGAGATCATAATAAAATCCGTAGGCGGTGACTTTCGTCTCGGAATTTGCGCCGCTGCGATGCCATTCTGCCTGCAGGCTATAACGCTGTGAGTGGCCACCGTCAGTCGGGTTCAGTGCGCCGAAGAAACCAACCAGGGGTGTCGCGTCAACGGGGATTTGATCGCTCGAGTGCCATGTTCCGTGGTAACCGCGAGCCGTGATGCTGAAACCATCGGAGTCTCCTCCCTGGCTGTAGGTAACAAGGCCGTTGAATTTGTAGTAATTATCCGGACGCACCCATGGGCCGTCATCGTGATACGCTTCTCCGCCGTACAGTAAGGTGCCGTTGCCGAGCGTTTGCGACGCGCCTAAAACGGCCCGCCCATAGCCATACATGCCGCCTTCCACCTGGAAGAAGTTCTGGGGCAGCGTCTTGAAAAAGTCCAAATGGACCGATCCAGCCGAGCCATAGTTGCCGACATCGGCGTAATAAGGCCCTTTCTCGAAGTTCATCCGCTGCACAAGCTCCGGGACGACGGTGTTCATGTCCGAGTACCCTTCGCCGTGCGCGTGCGACGGCAGGTTAAGCGGCATATCGTCGATGAAAATGGCGAAGTCTGTACCATGGTCGAGATTGAAGCCGCGCAGAAAATATTGGTTGGCCTTGCCGCCACCGGCGTGTTGAGTGATGATGAGACCGGGAACCGTCTCCAAAAGTTCTCCGGAACGAAGAATCGGACGATCCTGGATTTCCGTTGCGCCCACCGTTCCCTGGGTGGCGGAAGCGGCAATTCCGACGAGGTCATCCGCTCGCCCCTGCACCAGTATGGTCGTGCTCACAAAGCGCACAATCAGAGAAATGCGCATCGGGGCCGGCGACTCGGCGGCCCCGATGGTGACTTGCACTTCTTTAGTTTCAAAACCGGGTTTAGATATCACCAGTCGATAACCGCCTGCCGAGAATCCAGAAATTATGAAGCAGCCTTTCGTGTCCGACTGAGTCGTTGTTTGTACAGTACCGTTCGGGCTTCGAACCTGCACGCTGGCCCCGGAAATCACTGCGCCAGACATGTCAACGACAGTTCCTGATAGCTGAGGCGGATAAGCTTTATCCCTCGTGGCGACCGGCGTCTTCTCCTGCGCGATCGTCGGAAGCGAAGACGAGAGTATAAGCATCAGGAATAGCCCTAGAGTTCTGGCCATAGCAAAACCGGGTCTCGCGTCGCCGCTGCTCCTCCCCACAATCCTTCGCATAACACGTTCTCTCGAATCGTGCTACCGTCGCCGCGCTGATCGGTTATAACCTTTTTTAGTTTCTTCGAAGGAAATTCTAGGCAAATGCAGTAAATCCTCGCGGTTTAGGACCGATAGCGTCCCCCATCTGCTGAATATAAGCTAACGCCGCAACCCTACAATGGATCGGGCGATGGGGCCTTCTGAGCCCTGTGGCAGTTCCTGGAATCAATAACTTTACGTGTTCTCGACACCTGGATGGTCCGACTCTCGTCGCCTCCATCACTATCTCATTTGTTATCGTCTATTTGCGGATATTTCGTACCATCGCGTTCTGCAGAGGCGAGTTCTCCGCCGGGATTCTCCCACGCTTTTCCTTCTCGCCAATTACGAACCAATCGCAACGACCGATTGGCAGAACGATGCGGTTACCGCACAGGCCGGCTTGGCAGTTCAACCTGTTCTAGTCGTTGGCTGCGATCGGGTTCAATGGCGGTTTGCCGCCGAACGAGCAAGCGGAAGATCAGAACGTGTGTAACCAAGAGCGGCGGCACGAGCGCCGTGACGAGGAAGAACGCCGCTCCGAGCATTCCAGGTTGAATGCCGACCCGTCTGGCTTGATAGAAAGCGAACAGCAAGTCAGCAACGCCCCATAGGTTGAATAGCCATACGCTCTTGGTGGCCCAAGATGTGCCGTCTACGAGCGCGATCGTGGCCACAATCGCCAGGATGCCGGCGATGAAGTCGCCGTAGGCTGCAGGGGCCGCGAATTCAACCGGCAACAATGGAGAAACCACTCCAGGCACAAGGAAGCTCAGCCCGATGAAGCGAAGGAACATGTGAGGCGCGACCAGCAAAGTTAGCGCGCGATTGGGATCGGTGTTCCGAAGCCGCGGGAATACGAAGAGTCGAGCCGCGACCGCAGAACTCACAAAGCTCGCCAGGATGCTGGCTCCGAATAGTGCAAACGGGTTCATAGGGCACCCCCTTGGGTCTTCACTTGTTCGAGCCGGAGTTGTTCGAGCCGTGCGCGAACCGCCTGCATGCGAACGTCGAAGGTGCTAAGTGGGGTAACCGTCGTTTCCATTCGAGGCCAGACGGGCAGACTGGTGATGAGATCGTCCAGTTCCTGGGCTGATTCGGCGCTCACTATCAAAGAGAGCGCAACGGCCCCGCTCAGCGGCCCTCCGGCAACGATCTTTTTCTCAGCCTCGAGCTTTTTGCACAGTTCCAACGTCGGCAGGATGAACTGCTCGATGAATACGATGCCCTCTTGTGGAGTTTCGGGACGGCTGGCGAGTTTCAATTGAACCAGGTAGTTCATAGGATACGCTCCTCACTTACAATAGATGTATATGCATGTACTTGGATGCAGGAATATTGCCAAGACGGTTAGATCGATGTATATACAGACTATGAAACAGCGCCGAGCGAACCCTCGAAACGAAATTGTTTCCTTGCCGTGTGGTTGTGCGAATCTTCGCCGCGCTGCCCGTATCGTGACCCAGCGATACGATCAAAACTTGCAGCCAGCCGGCATAAAGACAACGCAGTTTACCCTGTTGCAAGCCCTAACCCGCGCCGGAAACATCTCGCAGGGTAATTTGGGTGACCTGCTTGGGCTTGACAGCACGACGCTGACGCGCACCCTCGCGTTGCTGCGGAGGAAAGGATGGATTCAGACGAAGCCTGGTGAAGACCGGCGGGAGGTCCGGTTGACTCTAACCGCAGAAGGAAGACGTAAATACCTGAGTGCGCTGCGCTACTGGCAGTCCGCCCAAAGGCAATTGCGGGGTGTGCTGGGCGAAGCAGGTTGGAAGCAGATGATGGAGTCGACGATCCTCGCGGCCACCTTTGCGCAGCAACGGTGATCGCGTACCGATGTTGCGGGGGTGGGAACATGGTGTCAGCTCATTTTCTTTCTATTCGCCCCACACCTGCACGCACGCCTGTTGGGACCAACTGACGGGCTACTCTTACCTAATCCGATAAGGTAAGGGTTGCCGACAATACATCCGGGACAAAAAGAGAGCAGCGAGCTGTTGTGCACTGACGTGGCTTCGCTATAGCAGTCCCAGATGGTCCGGGTATTTTGCCTGCAACGCGCTGATCAGAAGTTCGAACTCGGGAAGACTCCGCAAACTCGCGAGGCTGGGATCTTTCAGGAAGTAAGGCCAGCAGGCAAAGCCGGTGCTGACGCTTCGCTCCAGCCACTCAAAGGCAGTTTCGCGCCTTCCGGTCAGGGCAAGCGTGCAGGCGATCTGATAATACGTATGGTGCGAGTGCCCGAACGATTTTGGACTCGAACAGGCTCTGGTCACACATTCGATGGCCGCATCTGGATTCCCCATCAAGGCGTGCAGCAGGCCCTGTAAGCTGATGATGAGCGGTTCATTCGGTACAAGCTGCAGCGCTTCCTCCATCAGTCGGCTCGCCTCTTTCCATTGCCCAGTCATCATCGCAGGGTAGGGAGCAAAATAGAGTGCGTACTTGTTGCTGGGGCTCTCTGTCCGCCAGACCTGAATCTGCTGGCGCGCCAAGTCGTATTGCTGGCTCCAAACATAAACTTGTACCACGCTCGGGCTCACAGCCTTCTTGGGTTGAAAAGGCCGGCCCCGTTCAAACATCGCACGCGAATGATCGAGCAGTCCGATATGTGCGAGGATGCTGCCCAGTCGGTTGTAGGCATGAGGCAGATTGTTCTGGAGGAGCAGAGCGCGCTTGAGATCTGCAATCGCCTCCAGATGCTGGAAATTCTTCGACGGTCCCCAGAGCAGAAAGGCGCGGGCGACGTGTCCTTCGGCAAGATTCGCGTCAATCTCGAGCGCTCGCCGGCAATGGAATTCAGCCTTCTCCAGCCACACGCTGGCTGGGTCGAATTCGAAATGGCGGGTGGTGCATGCAAACGAGAGGGTCGCGTGAGCCAGGGCAAACATGGGATCGCGAGCCACGGCATTGCTGAGATGATGGCTCGCTTGATCCATCATGGACGCATCGCCGGACGCAGTGATCCGATACCCGCGCATGAATTCCGCATAGGCCATCGGGTCCCGGCTGTAGCGTGGGCGCTGCTCGACCGTCGCCGGACTATACGGCCGGTTCAGCGCGCGGGTAATTTGCTTCGCAATATCGCCTTCGAGAATCGTAAGCCGATCCGTATCGATGTCGCATTTCTTCGTAAAGCAGGGACGTTGCAGGTAGGCGTCGAACATCTCCAGCGAGAGACGCCACTGCCCTTTTGACATCTGAATGGCGCCGTGGACAACAAATCGCACTCCCAGGCGAGATGCGATCTCCGAGGGAGTCAGTTCAAGAGGCGAGTTCAAGACAGCCGAAGTGGGCAGCACGTCGACTCCAGAGAGATTGCCGAGGAGCGAGACGAGTGCGTCCGCGAACCCGAGACACAAGCCTTGGTCGTCCGCCGCTTTCTCCAGCAGTAACAGCGGCAGCACAGCGATCGAGGACCGCTCGCCCAATTCGCTCTCATCTTTCCGGAAGTCGCTTCGGACGGAGTTCCGTCCAGGATCGGAGAGTGGATATTTCGCATCGATTACGCGAACCGGGCCGACGAACCGATATCCCTTTCCCACTACCGTCTCCAGAAACCTGGGCCGGTCGGCGTTGTCACCCAGCGCGGTGCGAAGCTTCCGCACAATGTTGTTGACGTTTTTTTCGGTATCGATAAACAGATCGGAGCGCCAGAGCTTCTTCACGATGTCGTCGCGGGACACCATCTGCTCACGGCGCTCGAGCAGAAAGATCAGCAACTCCATGGGCTTCTTCTCAAGCTTGATCCGGCGTCCGGATCGCCGCAGTTCGTAGCGTCCCAGGTCGACTTCGACTTCGCCGGTACTCCGCTTTGCATGCCCCATGGAGAGTCTTGGCCCAGCATTATCCAATAAAAATCAATAACTTGCGACGATATAAAAGGATATCCAAAGGCTACATCGGCTGCATTGTAAAGCCCTCCATCTCGCGCGATCATGCCGCATCACGAATCTGGAGGAGACTCTCATGAAAAGAAAGCTGTTCATCACGCTGTCAACCGTCGCGATGTTGTGCATCGCAGGCCAGTTCTTCACTACTGCTGCGCATCGGCGCTCATGAAAGGAACGCGTTCACCCCGGAAACAATTCCGTGGGGCCGGCCGCCGGCGGAGACACCTTCGACAAGGACAAGATGGGATCATTCACCGCCGGCAGCTTTGCCTATCTCGACCCCGACCTGCATCCCTACGCGATGGCTTCCCGCGAGGTCATCGTGCAGGTCCAGGCCCGTGCTGCCGCAGATGAGCCTGCAAAGTCTTCTTTCTGGCCAATCTCTCGTCATTGAATGATTTAGGAAGCTAAGAGCGCAGCCCAGCAGCGAAATCATCATTGTCGCGTGTTCAGCCTATCGAGCGCGCGCTTCAACTCTTCCAGTTTCTGTCCGGCTTCACCGAGCTTGCCTTCCGCCGTCAGGCGCTGGTAGTCGGCAAGGTCTTTGGCGGCTTCCGCGATGAGTGTGCTGCGATCCTCTGCGGGCTGGGGCGACGCGGCGGATGCCGGTGTGCTTCGCGACGGTTCCGCGGTGACTGCCGTGGCGCTCAGCGACGAGACGCCTCCGCCAAAAAGAGCAGCCATCGCCGACTCGAAAGTCGGTCCGTAGGCCAGCCGATCTTGCAGCGCGAGCACGACCAGACGCAACTCCGGCATCGGACTCCGCTCCGCCTGCAGGTAAATCGGTTCTGCATACAACAGCGCGCGTCCGGTTGGAATCACCAGCAACGCCCCCCGCCGCACATGCGAGCCTTGCTGATTCCAAAGCGTCAATTGCCCGGAAAGCTGGGCGTTCTGATCGATTCGCGCCTCGATTTGCAGCGGTCCATCCACCAGCTTCGTTTTAGGGAAGTTGTAGACTATCGACGTACCGTACTGTGCGCCGTCGCTACGTCCGGCGATCCAGCCGATCAGATTGTTTCGGTTGGCCGGCGTGAACGGCAGAATCTCCACGAACTCCTCCCCGGTTTCGCCCGGCAGTTTCATCAGGACGAAGTTCGGCTGCATCGCCTGCGTTACTTGCTGACCGCCCTCGCTCAAGCCAACTTCGGTGGCGACGGTCCACAGATCCTCGCGATTGTAGAACGCTTCTGGGTCCGTCATGTGATACAAGCCGTAAACTTCCGCCTGCAGTTTGAGCAACAACTCGGGGTAGCGCACGTGCTTGCGCAGTCCCGGCGGCATCGTGGCCGCATCCTTGAACAGCGTCGGAAAGATACGGCCATAGGCCGCGATGATCGGATCCTCCGGATCGAACACATAAAACGTAGTCGTACCGTCGTAGGCGTCGACCACCACCTTCACGCTGTTGCGCATGTAGTTAATGGGATTGCCGTCGAGCTGGTAATGGGTTGAGTATGGATAGCTGTCTGCAACTGTGTATGCATCCATGATCCACGACAGACGACCGTCGTCGCCCAGCACGATGTACGCATCTGGGTCGTAGGTGAGGAACGGCGCTAACGCCGAGACGCGCTCGCGTATGTTGCGGCGCATCAGCAGCCGGCTGTCTTTGTTTACGTCATCGCTGAATGGCAGCTTCGCGAGATCGCTTTGATCGAGTGCAATGATCATTCGGCGCAAGAAGCCGCCGAGTGCGATGCCACCGTTTCCTTCGTACGAGGTGAGGTTGTTAGTCGCGCCTTGCGGGTAGTTGAATTCCTGCTGCCGTGTCTTCACATAGACGTCAGTATTGGTCAACTCGCCGAAATAGATCTCTGGACGCGTCACGGTTAGGCTATGCACCGTGCTCTGGACTGGCATGTTGCTCAGAATCAGGGTGGGCAGCCCTTCCGCCGTGAAACCATTGACCGGGTTCATTGTAATGCCATAGCCGTGTGTGTAGATCAGTTTCTCGTTAATCCAATTGCGGCTGCTTTCCGGAAGTTTATCGACGTTCAACTCGCGCGCGGCGAGCATCACCTCGCGAGTCGCACCGTCGATTTCATAGCGATCAATGTCGATGTCGGGAAAGTCGTAGTAGGTACGGATTTCTTGAATCTGGCGCAGCGTGTCTTGCAATGCATGCCAGTCCCACAGCCGGATGTTTTGAAGCGTAGCCTGATTGTTAGCCGGCTCGGCAGCCTCAACAGTCGTCTCAGCCGGAAACTCGCGCTGCGCGACTCGGTTCAATCCGTAGGCCTGCCGCGTCAGATTGGTGTTATAGACAATATAAGGCCTCTCGCGAACCAATTCGTTCGGTTTGACGATAAAACTGCTGACGTACCAGGCGACCACTTGAACGGCGATGTAGCAGACTGCGGCCGGAAGCACCGCCGCGATCAGCCAGCGACCCCGTGGCGCCCGCATAGCGTTGGCGGCTGCGATTATCGCACCGAGAACCAGCGCTGCGCAGACGACGAGCATCCCTGCGAGCGTGACGTGCGCGTCCGTGTAAGTCACACCTCCAAAGATCGTATGATCGTCGAACAATCGTTCGAACCGCCCGAGATAGACGTGCATCGCGATGATCAGCAACAAGAACACGAACGTGATCGATAGTCCGCGCCAAGGCAATGTGATCTGGCGGCTGAGACGGCCGGCGAGCACACGGCTTCCGCCCGTGATGAGGACGAAGAAGCCGGCGAGTATACAGGTAATCACGGCTAGCGTAAGCAGCCAGCCCGCGACGAGCTGCCACGCGGGAAGGGCAAACAGAAAGAAGTTCAGCGGCTTGCCAAAAATCGGCTCCACGACGCTGCCAGTTGCACGGGGTGCGTACCAAAAGAGCGCGAGCGCCGGCCACTCCGCCATCATGCCGGCGCCGGTAGCAGCGGCAACAGCGAGCGAAACGCCGAGCGCAATGAGGCGCAGGACACGCTCAACCGGCAGCTTCACCGGTCGTCCGCCGATGAGAATCGTGTGACCGCTCGGCAAATCAGAGAGATGCGCCCGCTTCAGAGCCAGGAACGAACCGTACAGAATGAGAAATGTGGCCGCTGCAAAAGCCGTGAAGACTCCCCACTGAAGACTCAGTGTCTTCCAGAATACGTCCCCGTAGCCGAGCGATCTGAACCAGAGCACGTCCACGTAATACGACAACGCCGTCCGACCGCCGAAGAAGATGCCCGCAAACACGCCGAGAATGAGAAGGAAGCGGCGGCGACGCCGCGGCGGATGTGTCTGCGGATGGTTCGGCGGCCAGTCAATGGACTCAGGCATGGCCCTCCCTCATTAGTAGAAGCGTTTCCGTGAGCAGAATTCCAAGCGACAGTATTGTACCGTGCCCTAAAAAAAAGCGACCACTTGGCGGTTCGTGGAGCATACGCTTTCGCCGTTTCGCCAACTGAGCGTACGGGCTTCTTTTCGTAGCTTGCGGTCCCGTCAACGCTCAACAATTCGTATGACACTTGCTCGTTTCGAGCCTAGAATTCCACGCGCAGGGCAAGTTGGCCGGTGCGGTTTCCGGCGTTCTCTGCCGTTTGCGGGGCGCTGAGGACACCGAAGGTTGCTGGGACATCGATCTGCGTGGCGGGAGGAGCGAAATTAGTGTGATTGAGCACGTTCGTGAAAGTTGATTCAAAGCGCATTCTCACTGTTTCGCTAACCGGAAAGACTTTGGCAAGGCCGAGGCTTACCGCGGCCGTGCCTGGCCCCTGGAGGATGCCGACTCCGGCATTGCCGAAGCGTCCAGCGCCGACTGGGGTTGGCGAAAACGCGGCCAGATTGAAGTACTGCGCGTGTGACTGCCCACTGTAGAGATTCGTCGAAACCTGATCGGGACGCAGGTAAGCGCCGCGATTGACCACGTCGGTGTTGGACTGGTCGTAGGAATCGCTGATGCTTGGCGTGAGCCACGGGCCAGTTTCTAGCAAAGTCACCGTGGTCAGTTCCCAACCACCCAGGGCCGCGTTCTTCCAGCCCCCGGCATTGAGAAATGCTCGTCCCCGTCCGATGGGTAACTGGTAGAGACCCGTCAAAAGGAAGCGATTGTGACGAGTCCCTTCGACGTTGCCATAGTCACTGCGGACATCGAAGCGGTTGGCAATTGGGACGCCATAATTAACTTCACCGGCGAAAGCCGTAGGATTGTCGCCCTGATTGTCGGCGAGGTTCTTCGCCAAAGTGTAGTCAGCGCCGAAGTAGAGGCCGTGCGACATCTTATGGCTTTCCTCAACCTGGAAAGCACTGTAGTTCGCTTCGCCAGCGTTGAAGGTGCTGTAGAGCGTGAACCAGTTGTGGTAAGGCGCGCGCGGATCAACATAGGGGCTGGCGACTGTAGTCTGATACGGCGTCGTGCTCGCCGGGATTTGGTTCAGATCTTCGGTGATGCTGAGGCGATAGCTGTGCATGCCGAGATAGCTGACACGCAAACTGTCGTTGTTCCCAACTTGATGCTCGACGGTGACGTTCCATTGATTCGCCTGCGGATCACGGTAGTCCGGATCAACTCCCTGGTCGAGACCACCGCCGCCATACTGTACGCCCACCGTAGGGGGCGCTGTGTTGGGAAATTGGATCAACGGAGTGCCGCTGGCAGTTGCCGCATTCGTGTATGTGTGCAACGCCGAAGTCGGATTTCCACTGTTATTGAAGGATAAAGGGCCCAGATTGGTCATCGTGAAGATGCCGAATCCGGCACGAATCACGGTTTTCGTATTGTTAAATGGACGCCAGGCAATCGATACGCGGGGTTGAAAGTTCCGCATATAAATGTTGCGCAACGACTGCGGCAAGTGGTCCTGGCTGGCGGTAATGTAGTTCGTGCATGGCAGGGCCGTGTATCCCAAGTTGCAGGCGTTGAACGACTGCTGGAATGCCAGATTCGACGCCTGAATATTTTGCTGCTGCGTATACGCCGATAGCCCGTTGGGCACGACAATCGAATTGTTTCTCTGATCGAAATTCGCCAGATTGCCCCCATCTTCGTGAAAGCCCGGCAGGATCTGCCAGCGCAGGCCGTAGCTGAGCGTGAGGCGGCTGTTGATCTGGTATTCGTCCTGGCCGTACACGCCATATTGCCACGCCGTTCCGCCCACGTCTGGACTCGAGACGGCAAAGAACAGCGAGGTCGGCGTTCCTTCAAGGAAGTCGCCGAAAGCATTGCCGGTGAACGTACCCTGGAAGATGAAATCACCGAAATCGTCGGAGTTAAACACGGGTGCGAAACTTTCGAGATCGAAGTACCTTACCCTTCGTGCATCCAGGCCTGTTTTTAAGGTGTGCTTACCCCGCGTCCAACTCAGATTGTCGGTGAACTGGATTGTCTTCGACTGTGTCACGCCGGTCTTGTCGCGGCCGATGGGAGTGAATCCAGTGCCGGCGCTGAAATTAAAAGTAGGAAATGCGTGCGTCGTCGGGTGCTGGCTGATGTTTACACCCGTCAGATCGAGTTGCGAGAGAGCGTCTGCGCCGTCGATGGGGAAGCCCACGCTGGTTGTTACATTGGTGAAACCAAACCGAAACTCATTCAGCAGACGCGATGTGAGCACCCAGGTGTGCGAGGCCAGCAGACTGCGGTTGTGCACGCTGTCCGAGTCGTCCGGCAAAAAGGGGTTGGCATAGTCCTCGGTAATGTTCTTGCGGCTGAAGCGCGCATAGACCGATTGCTTTGAATTAATGGTGTGGTCGATGCGGAGATCCGCTCCGTCAGTACGCGCAGGGGTGGATTGGAAATTCTCGTAATTATAGTTCGACTGGCCCGTCACATTAGGAAGTGGATAGTAGCTCAGCAGCGCCGTAGCGGTAGGATTGATGTTCGTGATTGGCGTGGTGACGCCGAGCGCGGTCAGGTTGCCGTTGCGTTCGTCCCGCGTAGGGACAAGGAACTGCTCGGCAACTGCGGTTGAACGGCGGTTTCCCTCGTAATCGAAAAAGAAGAACGTTTTGTCTTTGCTGTTGTAGAGATGCGGAATACTCAGTGGGCCGCCAAGCGATCCGCCAAAAGTGTTGAAGTGTTTGGGAGTTTTGCCACTGAAGCCGTAGGGGTCGGCATCGAGCGCGTCGTTTTGCAGATACTCAAACAGGCTGCCGTGATACTGACTCGTGCCGCTCTTGGTGGTGAAGGTGACATCACCTACCTGGGAAAACTCTGCGCTGTTGTTAGACGACGTTACTCGTACCGCGGCGATTCCCTCCTGCGAGGGATACGCGTCCTGCAGCGCGCCGTTCTGCCGCACGTTCGCGGTGGAGATGCCGTCGACAGAGAAGTTCACCATCGCCGAGCTCGCACCATCCAGGGCGATATTTCCCGAACTATCCTGCTGCACGTTCGGCGAAAGCGACAGCGCTGCCAACGGGCTCGTCGTGGTAGCGCGATTATTCAGTGGAAGTTGTGTAATCTGCGAGTTGTTTTTCGAATCGCTGATTACAGCGTTCTCGGTGTTAATCACGGCTACGATGTCAGAAACCTCCACCGTCTGCGATTGACTCTTGATTCCTAACGTGACGTCAATCCTTAGCGTCTGCCTGGAAGTCAGTTCAGCGGATGAAACTTGGAACTCGGCAAAACCCTCAGCCTGAGCGGAAAGGGCGTAATTGCCGGGCTTGAGGTTTACAAACTCAAATGATCCGTTCTGGTCCGATGTAGCAGAGCGAATGCTGTTGTCTTCCAAACGCCGTATCTTGATTGATGCGCCGGGCAAAACAGCCTGCGTCGCATCATGCACCACGCCGACGATGCTGCCGAACGTGGACTGGGCCTCTACGGGGACGCTGACCCCAAGAATACAAACAACGAGTAGCACTACTCCGATCCTTGGATGGATGACTTCTTTGGCCACTTCACTAACCTCCACCTGGGCGATCCTCCGGAGATCGAATCAGCCGATTGCCTTTGGAGTTCGCGTCCGGTGTTCCGAACCTAGCAGCGACGGCATAAAGAAGCTGTGGGCAAGCGGTAAAGGAATCGTAAAGTCGTGCCGCAAAGAAACGATAGCTCGCATCGGGAATTTTGATAGCGTGAATTGATCGCTGATGTCGTGCTGTGATCCCAGCGGCTTAAACCAATTACACAACAGACTTTCGTTGAGTGATAGAACGCACCAACCGTCGACCTGGTCCTCGGCTACAGAAAGTCGAACCAGTCGCCCATACTGAAACTCTTGCTCTCCAGATGGGACGAGTTGGTGGCTCGTGTCCCGAAGTAGACCCACTAAAACTCGGAGTGCATCTTCTTGGTGTGGCTTTCATCCAAAGCAGAGTGTCTTTACGCTATAAGCAGTGGCGTCTAGCCGAATCGGGGGAGTTGATGGATGTTTGAGAGTATTCTCTGCCAGGTAACCGAATATGATCCTGACGTCCTTGAGTCCCTGATTGGGCTCGCGGTCGAAATTGCCCGGGAGGGACGAGAGGGAAGACGGGTAGGCACGCTTTTTACGCTCGGGGATGAGAGCGCAGTGCTCGCGAGATCCAGACCGTTGATTTTGGATCCGTTATCGGGGCATCCTGAGTCTTCACTTCATGTCACTAATCTCAATCTACGCGGAACGATCAAGGAGTTGGCACAGCTAGATGGCGGGTTCGTAGTCAGTCGGGAAGGAATTGTCCTTTCCGCGTGCCGCTACCTGGATGCCGTGGCCGCCCAAGTGGACGTGCCGCTGGGACTCGGCAGCCGTCACATTGCCGCCGCCAACATGAGTGCTGTCACCAAGGCTGTGGGTATTGTGGTCTCTGAGAGTTCGGTGGTGCGACTTTTCTGTCATGGACAACTGGTCGGCGAAATCATTCCCGAGGTTTGGATGATGGATCATGCCGCCCACCTGCGCGGTACCGCGAAGAGGGAGCAAGTCGGCGAACTCACGATTCTGACACCAACTCTGCGACCAGCCCCGATCACGAAGTGAGCATGACCGACCACTGGTCCACGGGAATGAACTCATGACAGCGCTGCAGGAATTCAGGTGTGAAGTCTGTGGACTCGTAACCACCAATCCGGTCCACTGGTTCGTGATTCGATGTGGAGATTCCGATCTTACCGTGTACCGGTGGAATTCTGAAACCGCCAACGCGGCCGGAGCCCGGCATTACTGCGGTGAAGCTCACGCCGAGGTGTATATCAGCCGCTGGTTTGAGTCGGTTTGCACTCCGCCGAAGCCCAATTTTACCTAGCGCCTTGCCCGTGAATCATTTAGTCATCGCGGCAAGGGCAAGTTATCGCCAGCTCCACAACGCGGTCGTCGGTTCCAGCGAGGGTGATGACGCTTCGTAAGAGTGCCCGACAAGGATGGCAGGGCTGCTGACCCGTCCCAGCGTGCTTTTTACGTTGGAGCGAAGGCGAGCATTTGACACGTTCCAAGACTGGCCAGCTGGCGAGCTGAGTTCCATCAAGCAATCGTTTCCCAACCCCCGGCCTCCAAGCCAACCTGACTCCCCGTTTGACTATCGAACCGGGCTTGTGCGGATTTCTGCTGGGACGGTTGGAATCTTGTTTAATTCATGCTCCCCCAGAAAAAGCTCCATTTACACCTGAGTCTCGGGTCTGCCTTTGAGGGAACGACGACGAGAGTTCGAATGACCTACCGTCGCCGAGTCGGAATTGTTAACCGAGGAGGCAAGGCTGAGGCGGGTGCAAGTTCAACTCAAGCGGTACGACGCGTTGCGATTACTGCGACGCAGTTCATGGCTGCGTCGCAGGCTTTGCGCGGAAGATGCTCTTGAAGCTATCGCGGTACTGAAAGAAGACCACTACCCACAGTACAGAGGCCACCAGAGCCGGAGCAATGGTCGCCGGCGCAAGCGTCAAGTGAAACGCAAGGATGTTGTAGAGCTCCGCCGCCAACACTGTCAGGGCAAGCGGCACGAAGTAGCCCGTCAGCAATAGCAGCCCACCAAGGACCTGCAAAGCGAAAAAGAACGCGGCAAAGTGGGATGTGCTGACGGCAACAAAGAACTGGATTGCCAGCGGATTTGCCGGGGGCGGCGGGTGGATGAAGTTGAGAAATCCATTCAGCCCAAAGACCAGAAAGATGATCCCCAGCAGGTAGCGCGCAACAATTGAAGTGATTTTCATGTGTGTGTGTCCTTTCTAGAAGGTTTGTGCGTGCGTCTGCACAGCCTGAAGATGCGGTGCAAGAAAGACCTTCCGGTCATGCCCCTGATTCAGTACGCTGGTCCCCCCTGCGGTGAGGAAGGTCGCGTCCGTCACGCCCAGAAAACCAAATACGGACCGCAGGTACGGCTCCACGAAATTGAACGAGGCCATCTGTGTCTGGGCGTCGTACATCCCGCCCGTTGCGATGATGAAGGTCGCCTTCTTGCCGATGATCAGACCCTTCGGCCTTCCGTCCCCGTAGGAAAAGGTCCTGCCGACACGTGCAATCTGGTCGATCCATAGCTTGAGCACAGAGGGCACACCAAAGTTATGCATGGGCACTCCGATGACGTACTCATCGGCCTGCTCCAATTCGGTGAGCAGCGAGTCGGAGAGCGAAAGCAATTCCTTCTGCTGCGGAGTGCGGGCCCGTTCCGCCGTGTAGACGGCACCGACCCATTCCGCACTGATCGGCGGCATGGCTGTTGCGTTGAGGTCGCGGTCAATGACCCTTCCATCCGGGTGCGAAGCCTTCCATTCGGTGACGAAGGCAGCGGTCAGCTCGCGGGAGACTGACCTACCGTAGAGTGGGCTGGAATCGATATGAAGCAGAGTTGACATAGAGAATTCCTCCTACAAGACATTTGACGTTTAATAAACACATGTCGATTCAGAAAATAAACAAGTGTCGATTTGGTCCAGAAGGAGGTATGCTTTCATCAAATTAGCAATGGCCGAGCTTCTTCAACCCGAGACGGAAACGACGGATCCGCGCATTCTGCGCAGTCGCCGGATGCTTATGGACGCACTAGCCAGGTTGTTGATGAAAAAGGAGTTCGAAGAGATTTCTGTTCAGGAGATCGCTGACGAGGCGACGCTGAACCGGGCTACCTTTTACCTGCACTATCCGGACAAGAACGCACTGCTGCAGGCCATGACAGGCGTTCGCTTTCGAGACCTGATCGAGCGCCGCGCCATCACCTTTACCGACTGCCATGGAGCCCTGCGCGCCATTGCACTCGGCGTCTGCGACTATCTTGCCGAGACCACACGTTGTCCCAGTCAGTTGGCTCGGATATCACTCGAAGGCTCCATCAGCCCCGTCGTCGAGGGCATGTTCAAGGAAGGCCTTGCCCTTCATGGGATCGCACCCGGTGTCGATGCGGCACTGCTGGCGACCACCGCGGCCTGGGCCGTTTTTGGAGCCGCGCGCCGTTGGTTTCAGACCCCCAACCGGATCCCCGCCGAGGAGATGGCAGCCAGGATTGAAACCATGGTGAATCCGGTCCTTTTCGGCTCCTCTCAATAGCTAAAGCCCGCTTCATTGAGGATCAGTAGCGGCGAGACTGAAGTCGTGCCCTTTCAAAACATTGCCGGCACGCAATTCCACGACGTCGGCCTGGCCGCTGCCGCTCTCACGGTCCAGGCAACTGTCTTTGGGCTGGTGGTGCATCAGATGGCCGGGTTCGATGTTGAAAAAGCTCGTCGCGAGTTCTTGATTCCGCAAGACTATGAGCCCGTCGCGGTCGCCGCCATCGGATACCCCGGCAACACGTCAGAGCTTCCTGAGAAATTACGCAACCGAAATGCGAGCCAGCGAAAGCCGCTAGCAAAGTTCGTTTTCGAGCGTGGTTGGGGACATGCGGCTGACTGGACCAGGACTGTGGTAGGACTGGGCGAGGGACGAGATCAGAAGAACAAAACCACGCATCCCGCCACCAGCAGCGCGATCGCCCACAGTAGGTCGAAATTGAGCCACGTGTGCCGCAGCAGCCGTAAGCCGACTTTTTCATAAGTTTCGAAAAACACGATCGCGAGAATTCCAGCCACCGCCAACATGCTCGCGGTATGTATCAGCACCGCGAATCCAATTACCGACGCGCTCAGCGAAGAGGGAACTACAAGTGTTCCTCCCGCCATGCTGTGCGTCATCCCAGACATTGGTTGTGCCATCAGAACCGGCAGCAGCATCAAACCCGCGCCGTGGGCAGACGCCATGAGAAAGGACCAGACGAATAGATCCCTGCCTCCGACTCTCATACCGGCGCCACGCGGATGACTCGCGCGGAAGAGTCGATAGGCGCCAAGCGTGAAAAGAAATAACGCAACTGCCCACTTCAGAATATTCATGGGAAGAAAATGCTGCACAAAGCGCAGGGCGAGAATCGCCAGGGTGATAGCGGCGGCGTGTCCGAGAGCAATCGGGAGCAGAGCGCCGATGACCGCGGACCGGCGCTTTTCCTGCAGGCCAAGAGCCAGCGCAAAGAGCCAGCCCATGGCGGGGTTCAGACCGTGGTATGCCCCAAGCAGTGCCAAGGCAACCCACAGCCAGTTGTGAGTCATTGTCAGTTGCAACTCATGGGTAGCAGTAGAAGTCGGACGAGGCGTCGCCGCCCTGCAGTTTGACCTGATGCGGGCGCAGATTGCCGAACTCGACAAACAGCTTGGGATCGAGCTGAATGCCGCCATCCTGCGCAACATCGAGCTTAACCATCCAGCCCCGAATGCCATCGGGATAGAACTGCTTATCCCATGCGGCGTACAACGAGTTAGTGAAATAGACGCGGCGTCCGTCGCGGCTGATTTCCACCATCTGCGGCCCGCCGTTCAACGGCTCGCCGGGCCTGGCAGGATGAGATGCTCGACGCACGATCCCGCCCACATGCACTGAACCAATCAGCTTGGGATTAAACGGATCGGAGACATCATACTGGCGCATTTCTCCCGTTCCCCAGCAGGAAGCGTATAGAAAACGATCGTCCACGGAAAGGTTGATATCCGTCAGCAGCGGCGGCACAGCTTTGAAGCCCTGCAACAGCGGCGGCAGTTGGCTCGGATCGGCTGGCTCAGCGGGAATCTCAATGACTTTCTTTATTTCAAATTTTCCGTTCGACCCGTTCGAGGCTCCACGCGGGCGATGCCACAACCAGATGGAACTGGAAAGGTCCTTCAGCGATACAACCACACCGACGAAACCGTAAGCCTTGGTCGGATCGTGCGCCGGGCGCAGCTCGAGGACCATCTGCTGTTCCGCACCCAGGTCCAGGCTTTGAAGATGACGCCGTTTGCGGAGATCCCATATGTGCAGGCTGTGCCCGTATTTTCCGCCCAGCAACAGCTCAGGATTCACGCCGTTCTCGACCATGTTTGGCGTGCCCCACTCGCTGGTCACGGCGATGTCATAGCCCAGGTGCCACGCGAAATCGTAGCCAAAATATTGCGGACCACGATCAACCTCCCATCGGCCGAGAGGTTCGAAGTTGTAGTGATCCAACGCAAAGATTCCGCCGGGACCGTCGCCGCTGGGCGAGCCCAGGGCGCTCAGGTAGATGCCATCGGGTCCGCAGTGAATGGTATGAGGACGGCTGTAGCCCGTCCTTTCCGCCAGGTCCTTGGGCTCAATCACTTTAACAATCTTCGGCTGCTTCGGATTTTCTTTAGTGTCGATTACATGGATGCGTGACGAGCGCAGACCGGGAACGATCAGATAACGCCGTTCGACGTGCGGATGCGGAGCATAGGGGCACAAGGCGGAACTGCACGCGTTCCAGCCGAAGTGATGCAGTTCATCTCCCACGTTCGGCATGTCAACGCGGCCCACGATCTGACCGTACTTGTCCGACGCGCGGTCCACATCCACAACGACCAGCGCGTCAGGATGATTGCCACCATTGGCATTCAAAGCGGCCACGTATGCCAGCTTTTCTACTGGTGCCCGCATGGCAAGCTTAGGGGAGGGATAAAACGTTGGATCAGTCTTCCACTGCATGGAATTACCTCTGTGCTGGATTACGACTCCACATCACGCCCGGTACACGGCCACTGGCTCGGCCGCAAAAACCGGCATAGTCTATCACGCACACTACCGAAGTACTAGACATTCATTGCGCCAATTCCTTGTAGGTGAATTGTCGCGTCCAGTCCGTGGATTGCTTACCGTCGATCTCAACATAAATCTTGGGCAGGGAGTTCACCGGACCGTCATCTTGCGGAGGCTGCATGATTAAGTCGCGGCCCATCGACCAGACCAGGCGACGCTCATCCAGATTGCCGAAGTAGTACTCCACTTTGGCTTTGTCGGCGCCGTGATATCCGGTTGACGTGGTCAGCTCCACCAGCTTCTTGTTCTTATCGTTGAGCGGAATGTCTTCCGCATAGATGTTGGCCAGCGAGGCGTCGAGCGGCAGCCAGCCCAGCCGCGGAGCGAAGAACTGAATCCAGCAGTGGTAGCTTGCGTCCACCTCCATCCCGTTCAGCGCGGGTTTTAGCAGCGAGCCGTAGACCATGCGGACGGGGATGCCGGAGGATATGGCCAGCGATGCAAACAGCGAATGGAAGTCCGTGCAATTGCCAGTCCTGGTGCGAAGACAGTACTCCGAGCTACCGACGGGTGAAGCTTTGAGGTGCTCCGGATCCTTCACCCAGTAATTCACGTTCTTGTATGTCCAGTCATAAAGTTTGCGCGCGGCTAGGACTGGATTTGGTTCGCCGCCGGTAATCGAGGCCGCCAGCTTCCTGATCTCGTCGTTCACGATCACGTGGGTCGCTGGTTGCAGGTAAGCGGCGAGGGCCGAGCGCTCTTGATCGGTCAGCGGCCGCGTATCGGCTGCATTGATCGTGTTACGCACCTCAGTGCGGGTCAAGTCAAATTCCTCTTTCACTAGAACCTGGTCGCGAGTGGGGTTTTCGATATCTATGTATCCGACCCTATTGCCCCACGAATCACGGGTGTACTGGATCCCATAGTCGCCGTCTACATTTGCACTAAAGTTGCGCACAATCGAATAAGAGTCCTCCTGCGGGACGGCAAACCAAACGCGTACTTTCTTCGCGCCTTTGAAGACCTTGACTGTCAAAACATTGGAGATGTGAAAGGAGGCCTGTTTCGGCGACGTGGTTTTGGGAACATCCAGCGCCCAAGCTCCCACGGAAAGAGCAGACGCCAACGCTAGGACAAAAGCTCTCCGCAGCATAGGGATTATCCTTTGTAGTTTTTTTGTTTAATCGAACGAAATTGTCAAAGCGACCGAAGGACCTTCAGGTGGGTACGCATTCAAGTGAATCCGGGCTGGCGTAACGGGATTCGGGTGGATGTGGGCATGGGAGCTGTTGAATTTCACTGAGATTGTATCCGCAACCGGGACGCTTTGTCGCTAGTTTCGTCCTAGGTAAACAGACGGCTTGCGGTACCGGAGGGAATCTCTTTTGAAGCTGTGACGCCTTCCTCTTCTTCGCCCGAATCGACTGCTTCGACAGCCCTCATCTCCGGATGAGACGAAAACCGGTGGAACCACAGCAAGATGAACAAGGTCGCTAGTATCCACCACAAGAACCAGGTCTTCTCGAAAAAGGAGATCACGGACTCCTCCGGAGCCTCCGCCGACCACCACGAAAGTGGTATTTCAGCCGAGCTCTGCAGAGTATACTATATAGTCGATGGAGTTACTAGACATAGGAGATTTCGCTCATGACGCGCCCCCTGTCACGGGGCGTTGCCTTGTGACAGTCATTGAAGACGGCGGCAGCCCGTAGTTTTGGTATTCGGCAGCTACACTTGACCGCCGTTTCGGCGGGAGGTACCTGCCCTCAATAAGCTCTACGAGCAGTATCGCGGGCGGGTTGCTTTCCTGGTTGTGTACGTTACCGAAGCGCATCCCAGCGACGTTTGGCAAACGGAGAGCAATATCAAAGACAAAGTTGTTTTTGCGAGCCCGAAAACTGAGGAAGACCGCGCGTTCATCGCTGGGGCTTGCGTGCGTAAACTTGGTATTGAATTTCCGGCCGTGCTTGACGAGTTTGGCAATTCGACCGAACAAACGTATACGGGCTGGCCTGATCGCATTTACTTAATCGACTCGCAAGGCCGCATCGCTTACAAGAGCAAGCCCGGCCCTTTTGGATTTAAGCCTGACCAATTGGCGACGGCACTGGTTCCATACACTCGGGGCGCAGGTAAACAGGTAGACGAGCATGGCGCAATGCGATTGACGCCTGCGAATGGATATGGTGAAATCGGACCGCCTATTCTCAAGTCGATTCGAGGTCCTCGTCATTTCATCGGATTCCAGTGGCAGGAGGCCGCAAACACATGTCAGAAAGCAAAGTGCTCGCCAATCAGAAGAGGATTGTCCAGAATCAGAAGACCATCATCGGCAATCAGGCTGCAATCCGGGCGAATCAGACCACCATCAAAAAGAATCAGGCGACCATTCTGAAAAACCAGTCGGCCATTCTCAAGAACCAGGTTGCCCTCCGGACGATTATCAAGAATCAAAAAGAGATTCTCGCCCGACTGAATAAGTGATTGGCGCGCCAGAGTTGGCTTGTCACTTTCGCGAAGAGGCGGGCGGCGAAGACTGTGGGGAGCCGGTCCTGGAAAAAACAATGGGCTGGGCCGAGATAATACCTTTGCCTTCTTTCACCGTGATGAACTGATTGGGCTTGATGTCTGGGATTGTATCCCTTTGGCCGCTAGGCCAGACAATCTCGATGCTCACTGTCTTGCCGTCTTCCGGTTTGCCCAGGCCGAAGGTTAGCGGCAACTCGCTTTGAGACAAATAGCTTGAACCGGTCTTCACCATGGCAAACAGGCGCGTTCCTGCGTTAGTTCTCACCGTGACCTTTGCGCCGATGCCATCGCGGTTCGATCGCGTGCCCACGGTTTTCACGCGAAGCATGTCATTCTGGTTACCGTTGTCGTTGCGCAGCAACCGTGCTGGCCCATTGTTGGCGGTAATCAATAGATCCAGATCACCGTCATTGTCGAAATCTCCATAGGCCGCGCCACGGCCCACGATTGGACGTTGCAGCGCGGAGCCGAGTTTCGTGGTTACTTCTTCAAACTTGTTCTTGCCCAGGTTGCGGAAAAGATGCGGCGGTTGGGCATACTTGACGTTGGGCTGCACCACATTGATGTCGTCGGAGACGTGGCCGTTGACCGCGAGGATATCGGGCTGGCCATCGAGATCGTAGTCAAAAAAGAAAGTGCCAAACGTGAGCGACTTTGTCGAGATCCTGCTAATGCCCGTAGCCGGAGCTTCATCCGTGAACAAGCCCGAGCCGTCGTTGTGGTAAAGCGCCATCCCCTCGTTGGTGAAGTTGCCGATCACCAGGCTCTGCCAGCCGGAGTTGTCGTAGTCGGCTGCATCCGTACCCATCCCCGCGCGCACCGTGCCCGCTTCGCTGTAAGCCACGCCAGCGGCGACTGCCACATCCGTGAAGGTTCCGTTGTGATTGTTGCGGTAGAGCCTGTTTGGTTCGGTGTCGTTGGAAACGAAAAGATCGAGCCAGCCATCGTTGTCGTAATCCAATAATGCGACCCCAAGCGATTTGCTCGTAGGATCGTAGAGACCGGCGCGTCGTGTCACGTTCTCAAACGTTCCATCGCCCTTGTTGTGAAAGAGCGTGGAGCTTTGACCTTTGTACCTCTGCGGGGTGCAGTAAGATTTGTTCTTGTTGTCGAGTGAACAGTATTGATCGGTCTCGATGGACCAGTCGATGTAGTGGGCGACGAAAAGATCCAGCTTGCCGTCGTTGTCATAATCAAACCACACCGCGCCTGCGGAGAATCCCGGATCGGCTACTCCCGCTTTAGCGGTAACTTCGGCAAACTTGCCATTGCCCAGATTGTGGAAAAGATGGTTGGATCCGACGGTGGTGATGTAAATATCGACATAGCCGTCGTTGTCATAGTCACCGACGGCGCAACCAAGTCCATACATTTCCACGGCGAGGCCCGCCTGCCGGGTTACATCGGTAAACGTTCCGTCTCTATTGTTGTGATAGAGCGCGGGAAAGGAGTTGGCAGATTTATGCCCCGGCCAGTCCATGGAATTGACCAGCAGGATGTCCTGCCATCCGTCATTGTCGTAATCGAGAAAGCAGGCGCCACTGCCCATAGTCTCTGGGAGATACTTTTTCCCAAAAGCACCACTGTTGTGTTTGAAGTGAATGCCCGCCTGGGCAGTGACATCCGTGAACTCGATTGGACCGGACGGACGAAGAGGCTTCGCGGTCGAGTCGAGTGCGGAAGATTGGGTTTGAGGCGCTACTGGTGTGGGAATCTGCACCGGGGTCGTCGGAACAGCTTTCGGCTCGCTCAATGCCTTGGGCTTGCAACTCGCCAACATGAACAGAGCAACCAGCAGCAGGGAACAGCGACCGCAATGTAGTGTCTTCTGAAATCGAGGACTCCTTCTACGAACTGTCACAGAGCCACCGTTCGAATCGCAGCGTTCGCGCGGCGGGACTCCAGCCAAATCTCGATCAGCATGGCCGTTGGACCTACCACGAACAGCGCATAAAAAGGTGCGTAAACGACTTGGTATAAACGCAAGACCATTTCAAACAGGGCCACCAGGAACACAACCAGACATTGACCTCGCTTGGACCGAACCGTGGTCTTCGGATCGGTAATCATGAAGAAAATGAACAGTTGGTACATGGGGCCGGTAATCGGCGCAATCTCTGACTGCCAAGGGCTTCCGGTCATCCAGCTTCGAACAAATGCGAAGGCGAGGAACGACGCGACATAAATGCCAGTTATGTGAAAGCGCCGCAGGCGCCAGATAATCACCGAGCCCAGCGCCCAGATCACGAGCATGGGCAAGAGATAATTGCCCCACTGGATGCTCAGCGTGGCCACGGTCTCTGAAGCCAGAAACAGCATCACGGAAATGCCGAAGTTGGACGGGTTCCAGATGTGACGGCCCTTCACCCGCAACACATATTTGGATGTGATAGAGATTGCGCTGCATAACGCGTACGGCCAGAAGGCTGGCGACCGCACCAGAATACCGACGCTGATGCCTGTGATATAAGCGCTGGCGGGATGCACCCATTTGTGAAAGAAAATCCGACCGAGCACCAGTTCGAGACCAATACTTGTGACGATCGCCAGTAGCGTCTTCTGATAACTCTCGAGAATGCCGAACGACAAGTGACTAGCCAGCAGTATGCAGGTAATGAAGGCGGGCGCGATGTAGCGGTTGTCAAGGCTGAACAGCGTCTTCTTCTGGGCCGGCGCCTGAGGGGGCTCGACTGGCGATCGCGGAGAAAAGCCTGGCGCGCTTGTCTGCTCGCTCACGCAGGCTCCTTCATCTTGTGCAATTGATTGACCGCAGGTTGGTCAATGGTCTGAACTTTCCCCGATGGCCAGCGAATGACGGCCTTCTCAATGTGCGGATTTCTGCCCAGGCCGAAATGCAACCGCCGGTCGTTCTCGGCGGCGAAACCGCTGCCGCCAGAAACCTCTTGCACCTGCTGCTGACCATTCCAAAACAGCGTCACCTGGGCGCCGATCGCGCTGCGATTGCTGCCTCCGTGATTTGAGTTGGTTCCTTCCAATTCAAATTCGATCCACTCGTTCCCTGGTGCGACCGTGTTCTTGTAAATCAGCAATGGTCCGTTCTGATTGGCGACAACCACGTCAAGCACACCACTATTCCATAAGTCGACGAGCGCTACGGAACGTCCGTCGTAAGTATCTGTGGCGCCAACCGCCTGGGCAACATCGACAAATTTGCCGGCACCATCATTGAGCCAGACTCGCTTCGATTGATAGCCCGACAAACTGCGGCCTTCAAACGCCGGCCAGTTCTTGGCGTCGCCGATGATGGTGCTGTTTCCTCCGGCAACTTTCGAGAAGTCATACCAGTAACTTCGATTGCGGTCGAGAGAGATGTAGCCATTCGTTAGATAGAGGTCGAGCGTTCCATCATTGTTCAAATCGCCAAACTGCGCGCCAAAACTCCATCCGCCCAGTTCCACGCCAAAGTCGCGTGCCAGATTCTGGTACTTGACGGCATCGCCCGTCGTGTTCTCCTTCGGCACCCACAAGTTATTTCCCTGGATGAGAATGCCGTCCTCCGAAATATTGGAGACGTAAACCGAATATCTGCCTTGATTGAGGATGTCGCCGAACGCGGTATTCATGCCGCTCTTGGGGGCGAAGCCGACGCCCGTTTGTTCGCCGACCTCGTGAAACTGTTTGCCGTCGTTGAAGTAAAGCTCGGACACTCCGTAATCGTTGGCGACAAACAGATCGGGATGGCCGGTGCCGCGTAGATCGGCCGCGGCCGCCGCCAGTGCCCAGCGACGGCTGTTGATGCCAACTTTCGAGCTGACCTCTTCAAATTTCCCGTTGCCGAGATTGTGAAACAGATATTTCCGCCCGCCGTTCTTGGCATATTCAAAGCTCTCGGGCATGATGCGCGTCGTGGTGAGATGCCAAAGATCAATGTCTTCCGAATAGTAGCCGCCGACGAAGAGGTCCAGGAGTCCGTCGCCATCGTAATCGATCCAGATGGCCGTGTTGGCGTTGATCCAGGGGGGCAATCCAGCTTGCTCGGTTACGCGGGTGAAGCCGTGGCCCTGATCATTGTGAAACAGCTCGGGTCGTCCCCATTTGATCAGGAACAAATCTTCGTATCCATCATTGTCGTAATCTCCCCAAACCGCGCCCGTCGAAACCCCAGTGCCGGGCTGGTTCACGTCGGCAATCCCCAATTCGCCCGCCACATCTTTGAACGTGCCGTCATGCATGTTCCGGTAAAGAGCATTCTTGCTGCCAATTGCGCTGTTGGTCACGTAGATGTCGGGCCAGCCGTCACGATCGAAATCGACGATCGATACCGACGCTCCCATCGAAGCAACCTCGGGCATGATGGGATCTAATTTCGGATCGAGCTTCGGAGATTGATGGACAAAAGTGATGCCGGCCGCTTGAGAGACCTCTTCAAGATAGAACCCATGGCGTGCCAATGCGGTCTTTGCGTCGGCTCTCGACATGTCGACATCGCGCCCAGAAGAAATCCGTTTAATCACGAATGGAGTAGCTAATAAAGCTATAAAGAAGAGAACGAGAACGGCCCTTGCGATCCGATTGGCGGTCATTTGCCGGTTTCATCCCTTACATCCCTCAATGCGCTCTTGAAGACGTCAGGAGTGACATAGCGCGTGTGATAGTTACTCCAGTCGTCGGGATGCTGCTGGTAGACCCACTCATCTTCCAGGCGGCCTGGTCTGGTTGTGTACTCATTCTTCGCGTGATAAGGCAAAGGCAACACGGTCTTGGAAAAAGTTGAATTGTAATCGCCGTCTTTGATCCAGCCGTCGCCCACGATCACGAAGTCGCGCACCCAGCCTGTGGGCGGAGGCGGTTGCTCCGGGAAACGCAGAGAGAGTTCATCGCCGGAATTCACTATTACATAGCGATCATCGATGCGGTCGATCAGTTCGCGCACGTCACCATAGCGGGTGTAGTAGCCGATCAGATCGCGCCAGCGCTGCTTGGTCCCCTCAATCTGGTTGTAGTCGGGCACCTCGGGCGCTCGCGCGGCCCCCGGCATGTGCATGACGGAATATCCACGATAATGCAGATCGGCCACGTTGGGACTCAAAGTCACAGTCTTCAGTTGCGTGTCTGGCGCACCTTGTGCCCAATGAATGGCGTCCCAGTAGATTTCCAGATTGGTTCGTATTCGCACCCGGCGCGGAGTGCCGGGCCGAAAGACGTTGGTCAGATTGAAAAGAATTGTTTTCTTGCGGCCGGCAGGAAAGCCCAGATTGTCCTGCGCCGTAACCCAGCCACCATGGCCATCCGGGACTTCCAGGCTCAACCCGTGAGCGCGCCAGCGGTTACCTTGGGTGATAGCGACGTTCACCGACGATTCGGTGTCGTGGATCGATCCCTGCGCGATCAGGTAGAGGGGACCGCTTTTCGGAGCGTCGTCGCCAAGGTCGACTTCAAGATAATGATCGCGTGTGATGCCCTGATACTGGCCGCGTCCAAAGCTGGCCAGGGCTTTTCCGTCGAGCGTGCGGACGATATCGGTAACATCCTGGCCTGTGTCATCGATGGCCCGAGCAATTTCGTGCGGCGTAGTGACGGTCGTTAGGCCCAGCTTCAGCGGAGGAATTACGAAACGCTCATCGACAAAAATCTCCGTGCCCGCGGGATGGTCGACAGCCATGAGCGCCAGATAATCGTAGTAATAAACTTCCCACAGCTCCGCCGTGATCCGCAGATCGTAGTAGCCGTCGTGCGACACGAGTTGATCGCGGCCAATCTTGTACCATTCCCCAGTCGCCGCGATTTGCGCCGAACCAAGAGTGTTGATGCGCAGGCCGATCGCCGAGCCCCACGGAACCGCATCTTTCACGAACTCCATCCGCTGTCCGTTGTAAGCGAAGAGGAATGGACATGAAGCCTTCAGGCGTTGCTCGGTGACAATTTCCTGATCAGCCTTCACTCCAAACTCGGCGCGGACGGTCCCATTCGGCCAGACCACTTGCACAATCTCCGCCTCGGTCTGTTCTCCTAATCCGAAATGAAGTTGCGGGCCGGTGATTGGTTGCTTCTGCACCAGCAGGCCGGAGCGAATTTCAATTTCGCCGCCGATGCCGAATGGGTTGATGCGCTGGTCGCCGACGGCTTGTACCGCGTGCGGCCGAACTATCTGCCAGTGATAGTTCTTCGATCCCTGATTCATCGCCTGGACAGGTGTTCCATCGGCAGTAAGACCCACTAGATCAAGTTTGCCATCGCCCTTCAAGTCCGCGGCGTCAAATACCAAAGCTGGTCCTGCGGGACGGTCAAGCGGCACGAAATTGCCCTTGTCATCGCCAAGCCAGATCAGCGCGCCGGCCGCACCAGACGCAGGCTTTGTCGGAGCTAGAAATAGATCGAGGGCTCCATTGTTGTCGAGGTCGGCGACGTGGAGTCGTACCTCGCCCGCAAGATTGTTTGCAGCGTCCGGGACTCTGGCTATCTCTGCCGTGTCCCAGCTTTGTCGGTCATTCTTGTCGGAGATGCGAATGATGGCCCCATCGGCCTGCACCGCCAAGAGATCGAGAACTCCATCGTTGTTCGCATCAGCGACTGCAATCGCTTTGACGAGTGGCAATCCCGCTGGGAGCGGGCGCTCACGGAACTGGCCTTGCCGCTCATTCATAAAAACGTGCAGCCGGCCGGCACCGTCGATGATGGCGGCATCGGGGTTGCCGTCGCCGTCAAGATCAGCCCAGGCAAATCCACGCACGCCCGTGATTCCGGGAAAAGGGTGAATCGGCAGAAACGTGTCGTCGCCGTTGTTCCTCAGCACCACGGGCAATCCCTCGCTCGCGCCCAGCACGATATCGAGATCGCCATCCGCTTCAATATCAACCGCCCACGCGCCGGTATAACGGGCATTGGTCGCCGATTTCGGCAATTTGGTCTGCGTGGTCACGTCGGTGAACGCGCTCGGACTGTCTTGGCGAAATAGGCGCACTCCTCCCGCGCCCGCGAGCACGAGATCGGTTTTGAAATCGTAGTTGAAGTCGACTTGCAAAACTCCCTCAGGCGACGGCGGAACAGAAGATGGTCCACCGGGGAAGGGAAGCATCGCACCCGTGGACAAATGCACTTCGCGGCCATTGGCCTCGGCGATGATAGGCACGCCGGCGCTGCCCAGTTGAATGGCTCCAATCCAATTCCAATTTCGATGACCATTGCTATGCGTAACCGGGCCATCCGCAACTGGCTGAACGGAGAATTGGATCGCCGTGTCGGCCGGGGCAGGCTTGAAAACGGGCGATTCCATTCGAACAAAGTGAGTGAGGGGCTGCGCCTCTTCTCCAGCGGGCGCCTTGATGATCGAGAGGCTCTGCCGGTACTCGGGAACGCGCATGAGGACGTTGCGCAGAAAAGTGGTTCGAGTGGCGGCCGCACGCAGATCCGTTCCAGTCGATGCAGCCTGCACGGTTGCAAGTTGCTGCTGCACTTCGGGTGGCCATGCGGAGGAGCGGGCGCTGACATCGGCTACTGCTGACCTGAGTGTTGCAGCATCACCGCGTTTTGCGGCAACACGGCTCAACTCGAGCAAGGCTGCGAGATTATCCGGCTGCGCCGCGAGAATCTTCTGAATCACCTGCTGAAATTCGGCTTCGCTGTTGGTATCCCCCTGGCGTTCGATTTCTTCTGCAAGTGAATAAGCGGCGCGCAGGTTCTTCGGATTGAGATCAACGGCTTTCCGCAAGTCAGCAATCGCTTCCGCGGAATGGCCGCGATCCGCTTCAAGGATTCCCAGCAGGTCGTAGATGTGATCATTTTGCGGGGCAAGATCGCGGGCTCGTTCCAGTCTTTGCGCGGCCAAGTCGTAGTTTCGCTGGCGCAATGCAAGCACTCCCCAGTTCGCCCATGCGGCAGGTTCTGTGGGCACGAGTTGGGTCAGCTCCGAAAGCTTGCTCTCGGCGTGAACGTCATCGCCAACCTGGAGCGCTGCCAATCCGATATAGAACGCTGAAACAACGTCGGCATAGGCTTTCGATCCTTTCTCGGGCACCTTGGGGCCGGAATTACATCCCGAGAGCATAGCTGCAAGACTTCCCAAAAGCAGCAACGACATCACGCGTTGAAAATTGCCTGATCGCCCGTCGCGCAGAGCAGGTCGGCTGCAACATCGGATCAAGTCGACGCACATCAGAAACCAGCCTCCACGAGAATCATCTAGAGAATCGCAGCGTCAATTGGAACGTTTCGCGGGGCCTGCCATCTGCGCGGCAATTGGCGTTTCGGCTCCGTCCCGCAATCGCGCGTTCTTGCGGCGCTTCATGCGCGAAATACCAAGAACCCACAGGAACGCCACAAACAGAAATGGCAAAAGATACAACAAAAGGTCCCACCGCCCGAATCCGGGTGGAGTCACTTCTACATCGGCGGTTGCCTCGCCAGCGCCTTGCGAACTCTGAATCACGAGACGCACACGCCACAACTCTTGCCGGTCGAACTCGGCCTGAGCGTTGTATTGCACCGGTCCATGCGACTTCACGCGGCGGGCCTCATAAAATGTCTCAGGCAGCCGTCCGGTTACGGGCTGAACGCCTATCTTGATCTTCAGATCGTCCGGAAGTGTAGTGCCCGGCGCCGGTTCCACGAACACATAAAAGGCCCCGGTGCCAACGTCAGGATGAGTCCAAAGAGCAACTATACAAGGCCCAACTTTCTTGTTCTCAATAATGGGGAACGGCGGGCCGTTGTGCGCGCTGGCTGGCGTATGCGACGCCAGCAGGAGCGCCACCAGAAGCCCAATCGAAACTCTTCCCGTACTTGTAGGGCGATTCAGCATCGTTAATAAACCGGCGGCGGCTATCCGCTCATCAGCATGGCGCGCATTTCCATGGGCTGAAACATTAACCACAGCGATGCACACCAAAGAACCAGGCAAACCGCCGCCCAGGGAAGAAACGCCCGCATCGGTCTGTCCGGGGAGTCGTCTTCCGCCAGACTGTAAGTCACCACCAGGGAACCGGCAAATCCGAGCACCAGGAATCCAATCTCGACGACTTGCACGACGTTTGCTGGCAGTCCCGTCAAAGTCCAACGGGGCTCTCCGAGGAAGGGCCGGCCTAGACTCGCGATCGCGTTTTGAGTGACGGGGATCAGCGTGTAAAGCCCGGTTAAGAAGTGAAAGCAATAGTGAGCCAACCACATTCCGAAGCCCAGAGGAACGAGGCCATAGGTGTATCGCACCGCCAGCGGCAATAGGGCGCGCGGACTGCGGGCCCATACGCGAGTCAACCAGGCAGCCAGGCCCAGCAACAGAACTGGCTCCACAATCAAGAAGAACGTGAAGATCAATCCCAGCACAGGGGCTTCATGATTGACATGGAGCATTCTTCCCAGCCAGGACTCGAACGCGTAGACCGGGCTGACCATGCCAAACGCATTCAACAACGCGCCAAACGTGAACACGATTGCCAGTGCCGCCAGGTCCTTTCGCCGCGAGAAGTAACCGATTCCTGAACGGATCGGATCCACCATCAACTCACTCGCCGGCAGACGGCTCAATATGCCAATGTTGTCGTGCGGGCAGGCATGAACGCAGTCCAAACAGAACGTGCAATCCATGTTGCCGACTTTGCTTGGCAAAAACAGAGCCAGTTCACAGCCGCGGATCGTCACCAGATCGGACACTGGTTCCCGCCTGCCGCGGATGCAGTCCTTGGTATGGCAGCGCGTGCAAACGTCCTGCTCACGGACTTTCACTTCGAACGGCGACAGGGTGGAAGCCACAAAGTTGAACTGTCCGATGGGACAAACGAACTTGCAGAACGAAGCGTGTTTGAAAAACCCGTCCACCACGAGCACGGAAAGAAAGTAGGCCACGATCAGCCAGGCCGTCCACCACGGCGAAGACCATAGATCGAACAGCTCGTAAGTAAAGAGGATCAGAACGAAGAGACCAACCGAAAGCCACTTATTGCGCAACGGCCGGGGCCACGTGAACCGGGGCTTGAAGAGTCGTCGCGCTGCCTGACGCACCAGCATGAAGGGGCAGGCCAGACAGAAAAAATTCCCCGCGCACAATAGCACCAGCACCAGCACGCCGCGAAAGTGAAGCCAACTCAGGGTTGTCGCCAGATTCTTGGGCGCGAGGGTGGGCCCGAACAATCCGTGCACGATCATCACCAGGCTGAGAACGAGCAGTGGGGCCTGAAGCAGCGGGCGAGCGTATCGCCAGCGGAATAAATGGCCAAGGCCCGGTACTCGCATCAAGTCAAAGGGAAGCGATTCAGGAGTTTCCTGCCCCGGGATGGAGGATGAATTCACAGCTTGCCTAGTTGGGTCGGACGCCCCTCACGTCGATCTGTCGTTCCAGTTTATTCCCGTCGGGCAGCGTGACATGGAGGAGGATAACCCAATCGCCCGCCATCTGAAACTCCCTTGGAGCTTTGTAGCAACCAGCTTCTGCCTCTTTCGCCTCTGCAAACCCTGGACTCATGCCCGCGTGCGACATGTCGGCCTCAATCGCAACGCGCGCTCCAGTAATAGGGTTGCCGGCGGCATCGGACAATCTGAAAGCGATCGTCGCGGGGCAACCCGCACCGGTTCCGGCGAAATTTGGGGGTTAATAGAGACAAACGCGGCGGCTCGACCGGTCTGGAACAGCCGGCTAGCAGCAAAATGGCCCTGCAAGCCAAATCTCCGAGCCATCTTGCCTGCTCCCGATTTGAAAAGCGGGCAGACCCTCTTCGATCAGGCAGCTTTTGCTGAATCGTGGCGCCCCCACTCGCACGTGCACTCCGGGTTCCCATTCTCACCCTTGGGCGGGAAGATGTGGTAATACATGGCGATAACCATCGGGATGAACACGATCGAGTTGTAGAAAAGATGCAGCTCAACCCGCGGGAAAATTAGCTGCAGGACGCTGCATGGCACTGGCTTTCCCCAGAAGTTATGGTGAGTCGTGGCCTGCCAGATCAACAGGAAATGTTCGATGTGATGCCAGAACTGAATCCAAAACGCCACCATCCACCAGGTATGTGAAATTCCGGTAAAGCCCTTCCGGAAAATCCACAGACCGATCAGCATCGCCAAGGCATAGCTGTAGTGCATTGTTTCCGAGCTGACCAGCCACGGAAACGCCAAACCAATCATCCCCAGGGCCTTGGGCCGGGGCCAATGCATCACATAAATCTGGTAAGCCTGAAACAGATGCTCGCCCCAATGCGCCAGCACCACCAGCATAAAGATCTGCAACCCTCGCTCATGCCATCGAGTATTGAGCTTCTCGGAAAAACTGGAACTCGCCGCGGGTTTCAAAGCAATATTTGGAATGCTTGGATGCGAAACGGCCATAGGTTCTTCCCCAATTAACTCCGCAGAGAAAATCAAGCGCACAATCGTCACATGGCCAAACTGACGACTCAATAATACATTCATACTAACCGCCCCCGAGACAAAACCGGTTCCTGCCTCTCGACTAGTGGTTCTCTAGTATTGCCGCATGCAAATCGGGATGATACGTTCCCGCGATGCCGAACCAGCTGGAACGGGGATATTGTCACGACATCGTAAGCAGTCTGGATTGTCAGTACGCACTCGCCAGTAACGGCCTAACCTGACCCATGGACGAGTCGCTGCCAAGCCCTGGAACTGCGCCGGCGAGGTGCCGGTCGTAGTTTGCGATGTAACCGTTATCGGCGCCGGTTTGGCTGGGAAGGCGGCCTCTTTGCAGCTCGCGAGAGCCGGGCTCAATGTCATCTGCATTGAGCCCGCAGAGGCAATTCGCCAGCCGGTCGGGGAGTCGCTCGATTGGTCGGCTCCCGAACTGTTGAGCGCGTTAGGACTTCCAATCGACGATTTGATCAGCGCGCAGATGGCGACCTGGAAACGCCATGTCACTGTGCAATTGCGCGACGGCACCTCCGCCCACTACGTTCCGTCTGCATGGCTCGCCGGCGCGCCCTTCCATATCGAGTTGCGGACTCTGCATGTTGATCGCCTGCGCCTGGACCGTGAACTTCTGAGAATGACGATCGGTAGTGGCGTCACGCTGGTGAAGGACAAAGTGGTTGGGGTCGAAAAGAACGGACGGAACATTTCTTCGGTTCGGACCGCTGGCGGCGTGCGGTTCTCTTCGCCCTGGTTTATCGACGCCTCAGGGTTCGCAACCTGCCTGCTGGCTCGGGAATTCAATCTTCCCGCCATTCACAGTGGGCCCGCGAAGGTGGCGATGTGGAATTACTTCCCGGTCTCGGAGCCCATCGAAGGCACCACTCTGTATATCGACTCCGCGCCCCGGGAATATCTCGATTGGATTTGGGAGATACCCATCAGCCCAAACATGGTCAGCGTGGGATATATTGCCACCGGCGCAGCGATAAAGGCGAAGCGCGACCGCGGATCTTCTGTGGAGGATATTTTCCGCCAGCAATTGATGAAGTTCCCCCGTTTTGAGCCGCTGCTGCGGGAGGCAGTTCTCAACCCCACCAGTGTGACCTCTTTCCGGTCGCGAGTACAGATCGGAGTCGCCGGGCCGAACTGGCTGATTGCCGGCGAAGCGGCAGCCATGGTCGATCCCATCACTGCGAATGGAGTTACCGCGGCGCTGCGCCACGCTGCGGAAGCATCCAGCCTGATTCTAAAGTACCGCAAGCAAGGCAAATTGCCGCTCCGCGCAAGAGCCTGCTATGGCAGCCGCATTTTGCAAATGGCGAAGTTTTTTAACGGAGGTATCGAGAAGATCGTCTACGAGCCGCCAGTGAGGAATCGCATCGGCGTACGACGTTCGGGGACTGTCTATACCAGCCCCGCATGGAGCATGAACGTTGTGTATGCGCGCATGAAACCACGGGGAATCGTCTCTACGTTTCTTCTCGGGCTGATTCTTGGCGCATTCCGAGCAAGTGCGTGGATTCTTTATCAATTCTGCAAACGACTGACGCCCGCGCCCGGAGCGCCGGATTGAATTGTGGTTGCTTGTTGAAGAGGAGCCGGAGCCGGAGTAGGAGCCGGAGCAGCGAACTAGCCGCTGCAACTCACGGAATACTAACTTCGATCGCCAATTTAAGGCTCTGGTTCAAGTGGTCTCTCTTTTCTCCAAAGCGCGGCGGAGAGCTCGCCCCGCCAACCCTCCTGCAAGAAATTACAATCTGTCTGTAAACAATTGATAATGAACCAGATAGTGGTGGATGCGGCGGGAGTCGAACTATTCGGCGTGTTGATAACACGCAAGTTATTGATTCTAGGAATTGCCAAAACGGCTAAAAAGGCCCCATTGCCCGATCCATTGTACGTTTATTGTACGAAAATGCTTTTCGCTCTATTGTCACGCAGACCCACACAGCGACCACAGTATCCCATAGATTCGGTCTGGATCGAGAAAAAACACCCAGCTTCGGCACTCCGCCCGGCTCACTGCCCGATTCCTTTTGAGGTGTCGCATTCTCCGCTACGCCCAATGCCATTTGCTTCCAGGAATTCTTGCACGGCGGACGCAATTTCTGCGACGTGTATCTCTGTCGCAAGATGGCGCTGGACGCTATCACCGGTTGAGGCATCGCCACAGAGTCCGGGCGTCAAGCGGTTGACTAGGCCTAGTTGCCCGCTGTTAAATTGCGAAAGCGTTCTGTGGGGAGTCGAGGCGGGCGATCAGTGCCTCCGACGCAGCCCGCCCGCCTCAACGAAGCGGAACCAAAATCTAGTCCACGCGGGCTGTCGAGGTCGCAATCTGCATGACCAGAAATGGACTCATCGCGACTTGCTTTGGCTGTCTCTTGATCGCAGGAACTGGCCGCGCGTCAGCCCGCGGCTATATCCGCGGCGCAATTATTCTGATCCTCTTCTTTTCGCTGCCAGTTTGGGCCGTCAATCCCCAAAACCATATTTCTCAATACGGGCACTCCGTCTGGAGAATTCAGGATGGCTACTTCAACGGACTGGTTTACGCTGTTGCGCAGACTTCCGATGGTTATCTATGGATCGGAACCGAAGCTGGATTGCTACGATTCGATGGCGTTCGTTTTGTTGCATGGAGCCCGCCTGCGGGGCAGCAGCTGCCGTCTCCGACCATTTTCTCTCTGCTCGGGACCGCCGATGGCAGCCTGTGGATCGGTACGAGGTCCGGTGTAAGCCGATGGTTTAACCAGAAGCTGACCAACCTCGACATCCATGGAGGAGTAGGGAACTTTCTGGAGGATAAAGACCAATCGGTTTGGTTCGTCTATGGCGGTCAAGAGGATGTGCTTTGTCACGCAGTTGAGACCACGGCCAAGTGCTATGGCGAAAAAGACGGCATCACCGGCCCGCAGGGTCCGCTGGTTCGCGATTCCGCCGGAAATTTTTGGCTAAGCACGCGGCATGGTGTCATTCGTTGGCAGAAGAACTCGTTCTCCACCTATAACGCAAGCGCTCTGCAATCGATGGAAGGCGTGGAAGACTCAGTGGCGACCCTTGCCGTCACGCCTGAGGGAGCAATCCTGGTTGGAATGGCGATGCCGGGACACAGCTTGGGCTTACAACAACTGCGTGACGGAATCTGGAAGCCTTACCAAAAACCGGGACTGGATGGAACGAAGATCACGGCCGCAAAAATGTTGGTCGACCGGCAGGGCGCTCTGTGGATCGGGACATTGCAACAGGGACTGTATCGCGTCTATGGCGACAGCGTCGAGCACTTCGGCAGCGCCGACGGCCTGTCGGGGGACTTTGTGCGTAGCATGTATGAAGACCGCGAAGGCAACCTTTGGGTAGGCACATCGAAAGGCGTAGATCTGTTTCGCAATCTTCGCGTCGTCACCTTTTCAACGCACGAGGGATTGGGCACTGAGGAGGTGGACTCTATTCTTGCCGCCAGCGATGGCACAGTTTGGGTCGGGGGTGCAGAGTCTCTGGATGCCATGCGGCACGACGGCATCTCGTCCGTGCGCACCGGAAAAGGATTGCCCGGCGGGCAAGTCGGGGCGTTGTTCGAAGACCACACGGGCCAGCTTTGGGTGGGTGTAGATCAAAACCTCTTCCTCTACAAAAATGGGCGCTTCAAACCCATCACTCGAAGCGACGGCAGCCAGATCGGGCTGGTTGGCAGAATCGTGGAGGACCGAAACAACGACATCTGGATGTCCGTCTTTCACGAGAATCGCGTGAGGCTCCTGCGGATCCACGATTTCAAAATTCAGGAGGAACTCTCAAGTCCGCAAGTACCGCCGGCACGCATGCTGGCCACCGATTCCGACGGCAATCTGCGGGTGGCTCCATCGAATGGCGGGTTGGCCCAGATCACGAACGGTCGAGCAGAGATTCTTTTTGAATCGAAGGGGGATCCACGTGTAATGCAGCTGGTTCGGGCCTCTGATGGGTCGCTGTTGGGTGCAACTGACTCGGGAGTTATCGCTTGGAGGAACAACCAACGGCGGCTCCTTACCACGCAAAGTGGCCTTCCCTGCAACACTGTGCATGCACTCATCAACGATGCTGCCGGCAATCTTTGGCTCAATTTGCATTGTGGTCTGGCGGAGATTACCGACGCCGATCTTAAGAAATGGTGGCAAAATCCAGACATGATCGTGCACCCCAGAGTGTTCGATGTGTTCGATGGAGCACGCCCAGGACATGCACCCTGGGGGGCGGCCGCCAGGTCTGCAGATGGGCGGCTATGGTTCGCCAACGGTTCGGTATTGCAAATGGTTGATCCTGCGCAGATCTCCGAGAATGGCGCGCCCCCGCCGGTGCATATCGAACGAATCGATGCTGACAGAAAAGACTACCTGCCGCAAAACGGAGTCGCGGTTCCCGCTTTAACTCGTGAGCTGCAAATCGACTACACGGCGCTGAGCTTGGGTGTGCCGCAAAAAGTTCTATTTCGCTACCTGCTCGAAGGCCACGACGGGGACTGGCAGGAAGCCGGGACACGTCGTCAAGCTTTCTATAACGATTTGCACCCGGGCCACTACCGCTTTAGGGTGATCGCCTGCAACAATGACGGCATCTGGAACGAGGCTGGAGCTTCACTGGATTTTTCCATTCTTCCGGCGTACTACCAAACAACCTGGTTTCGCATAGTGTGGGGTGCTGCGTTACTCGTATCGCTTTGGGCCATCTATCAGTTCCGCGTTCGGCAACTACGGCGGCAGTTTTCGATCGGACTGGAAGCGCGTGTAAATGAGCGCACCCGTATCGCGCGCGAACTGCACGATACTCTGCTCCAGAGTTTCAACGCACTCTTGCTCCGTTTCCAAACAGCGTCAGACTTGCTCAGTACTCGGCCAGATGAGGCGAAGCGTACTCTCGACAGCACAATCGATCAAACTGCTCAGGCACTCATTGAAGGAAGAGACGCCGTGCAGCAGTTACGCCCGACCAGCCTAGCCACTAGCGACCTCGTTTGCGCGATTGGTTCCCTTGGGCAAGCGCTTGCCGATGGATTGAACGGTGATGCCCCAGCCTTTCATCTTGAAGTGGAAGGCACGCCGCAAGATCTTCTTCCAATCACGAGGGATGAAATATATCGAATTGCAGGCGAGGCCTTGCGAAACGCATTCCGGCACGCACGAGCCCGCCGCATCGAAGTTGACATCCGCTATGACGCGCGGCAACTTCGCTTGCACATTCGGGACGACGGACAAGGGATCGACCCACAACTTCTTCGCACAGATGGACTTTCCGGACACTATGGTTTACGCGGGATGCGTGAACGTGCTCAATCTTTAGGAGGCGAACTCACTATCTGGAGCGAAGTGAATTCAGGTACTGAGATCGATCTTACTGTTCCTTCCTCCATCGCTTACACGAAGCCCGGTCTTTCCCGTTTGCGAATTCTAACGAAACGAAGGCAGACGAGATCATGAATACGGGGACGAAATCGATTCGCATTCTAGCCGTCGATGACCACCCAACATTCCGCCTGGGAATCGGCGGTCTTGTGGCTGCCCAATCTGATATGCGTCTGGTCGCGGAAGCAGCGAATGGGCAGGAGGCGATTCAGCAGTTTCGATCACATCTTCCAGACGTAACCTTGATGGATTTGCAGATGCCAGAAATGAACGGTTTGGATGCCATGATTGCTATTCGCGCTGAATTCCCTGACGCTCGAATGATTATGCTGACAACTTATATGGGCGACGTTCAGGTGCTGCGCGCTCTGAAAGCAGGCGCCCGCGGCTACCTGCTCAAGAATTCTTTGCATAAAGAGCTCACCGATACAATCCGAGCGGTCCATGCCGGAAGGAAAATACTTTCTTCCGAGGTCTCCTTCCAACTTGCAGAACATGCGGGCGAAGATGCGTTGACACCCGCAGAGATTCGAGTTCTCCGGCTGATTGCTGAGGGATATGCCAACAAGGAAATCGGTGCGCAGCTCGCAATCAGCGAAGAAACTATCAAGAGCCAGGTCAGAAGCATCCTTTCAAAACTGAACGCGAACGATCGAACCCATGCGGCATTGATTGGGTTGAGGCGCGGCATCTTCGAGATTTAATCACTCGAAAGAGTGATTCAGGCGGACCTTTTTAGGCTTTCGCCCGGATTTTAGAAGATTCATCATCTCAATCTGGTGTGCAGCGCCTATTCTCAACATTCGCTCGTGGCTGGCCCGGGGTCGGGCTCCTTTTGCTGAGAGTTGCTGCAGGCAGTTCATTAATCGCTCGCAGCTTTCTTGTGTTGGGGACTACACCCACCTTCGGAACTGGCTTCTTCCAACTCTTCATCGCAACCGCCGGACTACTGCTAATCGCTGGACTATGGACTCCCGTAGGTGCGGCCGTTATGGTGCTCTTCGAATTGTGGCGAATCATTTCACGACACGGAGATCCTGCAAGCAACATTCTGCTTTGTACCCTCGCCTTGGCGATTGCTCTACTCGGACCCGGGGCCTGGTCTGTAGACGCTCGCCTTTTTGGATGGAAGCGCATCGAGATCGACACTCGAAAGAACAAGCGTTAACTACCTCGGAAGTGTGACCGAATTACCCTCCCAATCTAGTGAAACCTAACCCTCGATCTAGGTTTGTCGAAAATCGGGATCGATCGCATAGTGTGCGAAGAAAGGCCGACAAGGATCACCGAATCGGCAAACTTTGGATTACGAAGGAGAATGTTCCATGCTTCGTCGCGTTTTTGCCTTGCCTATCTATGTGGGAATCGCGTTGTTGCTGATTTCGAATACGGCCCATGCTCAATACAAACTCACGAATCTCGTCTCAAACCAGGTCCGTGCCGCCCATAACGATGATCCTCTTCTTGTGAACGGATGGGGTATCGCACACGGTCCCGGACCTTGGTGGGTGTCCGATGAGGCGTCGGGTTGGTCGACTCTCTACGACGGCACGGGAGTTAAGCAGACTCCGACGGTGTTGGTTCCGTCGGCGACGGGCGCCGGGCCTGGAAGCCCAACCGGAATTGTCTTTAACGGCTCGACCGACTTCGAGGTTCAAGGACAGCCGGCACTCTTTATATTTGCCACCCTGGACGGCACGATCAGTTCATGGTCTCCAACAGTGAATCCCAACCTCGCGTTCATCATGGTGAACAACAATTCCACGGGCGCGCAGTATACGGGTTTGGCCGTTAGCACCGAGACTTCCGGGAACCAACTCTATGCAGCCGATCTTGCCCATGCCCAAGTCGATGTCTTCGATGGCACCTACAGTTACGTCAACTCCTTCACCGATCCGAGCCTTCCTTCAGGTTATGCACCCTTCGGCCTTCAGGACATCAACGGTCTGGTGTACGTGTCGTTTGCCCCGACCGATGGCAGTCCGACTGGCTTTGTGGACATATTCCAGGAGGACGGTACTTTTGTCCGCCAGCTCATTAACGGCAAGCCGCTGGCTCAGCCTTGGGGTTTCACCGCCGCCCCTAAGAATTTCGGCCCGCTCAGCAATACGTTGCTCATCTCCAACAACACCAACAGTGGAGAAATTAATGCCTTCAACATCGAGAGCGGGCAGTTTGTGGGCACGCTGAAGGGCTGCGACCGGAAGCCAATTCACATCGATCAGCTGTGGGGAATCGAATTCGGCGGAGGAGACGCCAAGAATGGAAATACGAATCAACTGTTTTTTGCAGCTGGTCCGCTCAACAATCTAGCGGGTACTTTTGGGGTCATCGAATACAAACCGGATGATGCAGCAACCGGGCGGAGGTGACCGCTATGGTGGAGGAGAGAGGTGAGACTCTCTCCTCTTCTGAGACCTCCCGGTACAACAATGCATGACCACTTCTAATGAAGCGGTGAAGAGGACATCATGACGCAGAGTGAATCACTTTCGAATTCGTTGTGCACAGACCAGACGCACCTAGCCGAGCGCGAGTTATCAGCGTTCATCGCTGCGGTAGCAGAGTTGTTCGGTGCAGATCAGGCCAGAATGTCAGCAGAGGATTGGCTCGACGAAACTGAGTTAATGGATGTGTCGCATCGATCTACGCCCAGAGATTGGCGGGCTATCACGATCGCGGCCTCGGTTCGGTTGGCAAATCGGCTGAATGTTGCACTGCATTGTCAGAGGTCACTCGGCGCATCGACAACTGGTACCCAGGTATCGCCAATACCATCGTCTAATTGCTTCGATACAACCATTGTGTCTTGATGCACTCATAGCGGCGGATGCAATCGGAAACGAGCGCCAAAAGAAAAGGAGTTTACTATGACTAACGAAAGAATAGATGACACCGCCAAATTCCACGAGACGCGTGAAGGCGTCTCCAGCCGCGCCCGGCGCAACATCCTTGCCGTGTCCGCGATTGGCGGTAACTTCTTACCTCTCCTACTGGCCGCCGTCAGCTATGCGCAGACCGTTCAGACCGTCGATGCGCAAGCGTTTGTCACCAGCCCGCTTCCTACGAAACAGACCGCAGCGGCCAAAGACGATTCAATCCGACCGTTCCACATCAACATTCCGGAAGAGCAACTCGTTGAGCTCCGCAAACGTATCGCGGCGACGCGATGGCCCGATAGGGAAACGGTCAGCGACGAATCCCAGGGCATCCGGTTGGCGGAGGTGCAGGCGCTGTTGCAGTATTGGGGCACCGGCTACAACTGGCGCAACATAGAAGCGAAGTTGAATGCGCTGCCGGAATTCGTGACCACAATCGACGGCGTGGATATCCAGTTCATCCACGTGCGCTCGCGCGAGCCGAACGCGTTACCGCTGATCCTCACCCACGGGTGGCCTGGATCGCCGCTGGAGTTTCTGAAGGTGATAGGCCCGCTCACCGACCCCGTCGCCTACGGCGGACGCGCGCAAGACGCCTTCGATGTCGTGATCCCCGCCATCCCCGGCTATGGCTTCTCGGGTAAGCCGACCGAACTCGGCTGGAATCCCGACCGCGTGGCGCGGGCCTGGGATGTGCTCATGAAGCGCTTGGGCTACACCCGTTACGTGTCGCAGGGTGGCGATCACGGCTCCGTCATCTCCGACGCACTGGCGCGCCAGGCGCCGCCCGGACTGCTCGGCATCCATCTCACCATGCCGGCCACCATTCCCGCCAATCTGGTGAAGGGCATCAACAGCGGCGATCCGGCGCCCAGCGGGCTGACCGTGCCGGAACAGCGAGCGTACAACGCCCTCAGTACCTTCTTCGGAAGAAATGCCGCCTACGGCGCGATGATGGTGACGCGTCCGCAAACTATTGGCTACGCGCTCACCGATTCGCCCGGTGCTCTGGCCGCTTTTACGTACGAAAAGATCGCCGAATGGAGCGACAGCGACGGCCACCCCGATCGTGTGATCGGTCGCGACGAAATACTCGACGACATCACGCTGTACTGGCTCACCGACACCGGCGCCTCTTCGTCTCGCTTCTACTGGGAAAACAACAACAACAACTTCAGCGCCACAGCACAGAAGACGAATCAGATCAAAGTGCCGGTGGCGATCACGGTATTCCCACACGAGATCTATCGCACGCCGGAAAGCTGGTCACGGCAGGCCTATCCGTCGTTGTACTACTTCCATGAAGCCGCCAAGGGCGGTCACTTCGCGGCCTGGGAACAGCCGGAGCTTTTCTCCGAGGAGATCCGAGCTGCGTTCAGATCGTTGCGCTAAGAGGCGAGAGAAGAAAACGTTGATCGAGAGCAAAAGAAATGGAATTTGAAGAGGAGGAAATTGCAAATGCCAAATCAAGAGAAGACCAAGTGCGCGCACATCCCTTGTCTTTGTGACGTTGGCCCGGGGCAGGAATATTGCAGTGAGACCTGTCGGGATGCTGGGAGCGAAGAAGTCGAGGTCGCATGCCAATGTGGCCACGCAAGCTGCCCTCTAACGGTATAGAGCGGAAATTCAAGCGAATTGGAGGAAAGTGAAATGTCTGAAGCACCCAACCGCGGTCAAATCAACACGGATCAGATCAATCAAAATCGGCGCCGTTTCATGCGCAACGCCGCGATGACCCTCGCGGCCGCAGAGCTCGTTACGATCAGTTCTGCGGTCGCACAACCTGGCAAGAAAAATGATAAGAATATGACCCCGGCTATACCGGGGACAAACGGATCGTCCGGCACAACTTTCGGCCCGCTTAAGCAGATAGACGCTGGCCTCCTGAATGTTGGCTACGCGGAAGCTGGGCCCGCCAATGGTCCTGCCGTACTTCTGCTGCACGGCTGGCCCTACGACATTTACAGCTTTGTCGATGTCACTCCTTTGTTGGCATCGGCGGGCTACCGGGTGATCGTCCCGTATCTGCGCGGGTACGGCACTACGCGTTTTCTCTCTGACGAGACGTTTAGGAATGGGCAGCCGTCGGTGGTCGCTGTCGACATTATCAATTTTATGGATGCCCTCAAGATCGACAAAGCGATCATCGGAGGCTTCGATTGGGGCGCGCGGACCGCTGACATCATGGCGGTGCTTTGGCCGGAACGCTGTAAGGGAATCGTTTCTGTCAGCGGTTATCTGATCGGCAGTCAGGAATCCGGCAAGGCGCCGTTGCCACCAAACGCCGAGCTCCAGTGGTGGTACCAGTTTTATTTTGCGACAGAACGCGGCCGCGCAGGTTATGACAAATACCGGCACGATTTTGCGAAGCTCATCTGGCAGCTGGCTTCGCCGAAGTGGAACTTCGATGATGCCACGTTCGATCGCAGCGCAGCATCCTTCGACAATCCAGATCATGTCGCCATCGTGATCCACAATTACCGCTGGCGGCTTGGTTTGGCGGAAGGCGAGACGAAATATGACGAACTGGACAAGCGACTTGCCCAAAGCCCGGCCATTTCCCTACCCACGATTGCGATGGAAGGTGACGCGAACGGAGCACCGCACCCGGATTCCGCAGCCTATCGCTCGAAGTTCTCGGGCAAGTATGAATACCGGCTTATCACCGGTGGCGTTGGTCACAATCTGCCCCAAGAAGCTCCACAGGCCTTTGCCAAAGCTGTCATCGACGTGGATGCTTTTTGATCGGAGTCAGGCTGCGTAGGCGAAGAGTTTTTGCAACAGAAATGTCTATATCTAAGGATAGAAACACCATGAATAACGACTTAGCGCTACCTGGCTTCCGAACCGCATATCAGGATGAGAGTGAAGACATGACCCCACTACTGAAAGACGTGCTGGATGCGCACGGCGGCCTGACTCAATGGAAAAAATTCACAAAGATATCCGCTACGATCCGCAGCGGAGGTGGTTTCTGGGAGATGAAGGGTGTACCGCAGGATCCTTCTCCCCGGCAAATGTCTGCATCGCTGGATAGGGAGTGGTCCTCGGTGTCTCCGTACGGCGCGCCAGACAGGCTGACTGACTTTACGCCCAATCGTGTGGCTATCGTCACCGTCGACGGCAGGTTGATAGCTGAGCGATTCGATCCGGCGGAACATGCAGAGGGTAAGGATACGAACGCGCCCTGGGATGCATTGGATCGCGCTTACTTCAACGGCTATGCACTCTGGACCTATTTGAACGTGCCATTTCTCCTCTCTTGGCCAGGCTTTGAGGTTGTGGAGATTCCATCCTGGCAAGAAGATGATGAGGAATGGCGAGGCTTGCGCGCGACGTTTCCGCCTGATATCGCAAGTCACAGTAAAGAGCAGGACTTCTACTTCGGGGCGGACGGACTCCTGCGGCGTCACGATTACCACGTCAACGCATCGGGTGGCTTCGCAGCCACACAATATGTTTCAAACTTCATAGAAGTTGAAGGGATAAAGCTGCCGACGACCAGACGCGCATATATGCGTGCAGGCAACTTGACGCCACTCACCGATAGGTTGATGGTGTCGATCGATCTGAGCGATTTCAGGCTCTGGTAGCTAGGAGTTCTCCGCAATGAAACATTATTTGCGTTTTGAAACTTGGATCCGTCGCGCTTCGAGCGTGGCTGTGATCACGGGAGTCGCCTTTGCAGGATGGGGCACGGGTCTACTCGCAAGGCTTTCGGTCGTCAAGATGGCGAACGCCGCTTCTCAGCCATTCGTCAACGACGAAGGCGCCATGCCTGACTTGGACGGCGCCATCGGCTGGCTCAACTCCACTCCATTGAGCAGTAAGTCGCTTCGCGGCAAGGTTGTTTTGGTTAATTTCTGGACTTACACCTGCATCAACTCTCTGCGGCCCTTGCCCTATGTGAAGAACTGGGCGTCAAAATATCACGATGCAGGCTTTGTAGTGATCGGTGTCCACACGCCAGAGTTTTCGTTTGAGCACGAACCGATGAACGTAGACAATGCCGTGCGCGCTTTGAACGTTACTTTTCCCGTCGCCATCGACAGCAAGACCAGGATCTGGCAATCGTTTAACAATCAAGCGTGGCCCGCCCAGTATCTTGTCGACGCGAAAGGGCGAATTCGGTACCACCACTTTGGGGAAGGCGATTATGGCGAAATCGAGCGCGTCATCCAGGAACTCCTGAAGGAAAACGGAGCAACTGGCCTAGCTTCCTGCACGACCAGCGCATCCGGTGTTGGAATCGAGGCCGCACCCGATTGGACGGATGAGCGGTCTCCCGAAACCTATATCGGCTATCGCCAGGCGCAAAATTTCGCCTCGCCCGAAAAAGTTCACAAGGATTCAATTCAGATTTTCAGTGCGCCCATGAAACTTTCTTTAAATCAGTGGGGATTGAGCGGGTCGTGGAATGTGAATGGCGAGAGCGCCGTGCTGCAGGGAGTGCCTGGCAAGATCGTGTTCCGGTTCCACAGCCGCGACCTGAACCTGGTGCTGGCTCCTGCGAAGGACGGCAAGCCCGTGCGGTTTGTCGTGAGGCTGGATGGCGCCTCTCCCGGGGAAAACTCCGGCGTTGACACGGCTCAGGACGGCTCTGGCGAAATTCGAGAGCCCCGACTCTATCAGCTCATCCGGCAAAAAGGTCCAATCGTAGACCGAACTTTCGAAATCGAGTTCCTCGATCTTGGCGTTCACGCACTTGATTTCACGTTTGGTTAGGACTTCGGGAGTCTAAAAGGGGAAAGTCGTTGAGAGATTTTGTGCAATGAGGCAAACCACTAAACGGAGGTTCTGATGTCCAAAGTATGGTTGGTAACAGGTAGCGCAAGTGGTCTGGGCCGCGATATCGCTGAGGCTGTGCTTGCTTCGGGGGATCGCCTTCTGGCAACAGCTCGCGATTCCGAGCGACTAAACGATCTTGTCGAGCGATATGGCGAACAAGTGTCTACTGCCTCTCTCGATGTTTCAGATGAGGCCGCTGCGAAGGCCGCAGTCGCCAAGGCTGTCGATGTCTTCGGGCGGTTAGATGTTTTGGTCAACAATGCCGGATATGGAGACACGGCCCCGTTTGAGCAGGTGAGTTCAGAGAGATTCCGCGCCTTGATTGAGACAAACTTCTTTGGCGTAGTTTCCACGACACGAGCTGCTATTCCAATCATGCGTAAGCAAAAAAGTGGGTGCATCCTGCAGATCTCATCGGTCGGCGGCCGGCTTGCAACCCCGGGAAGTGCCTCCTATCATGCCGCGAAATGGGCCGTAGGCGGCTTCACCGAAGCCATTGCTCTGGAGGTTGCATCCTTCGGAGTAAGGGTATGCGCTCTGGAACCGGGTGGCATGCGGACCAACTGGGGCAATCGCGCAGTTGCGGATGTCCCGAAGCTTTTGCCGGAGTATGAGCCGTCTGTCGGCGCGTTCCTTAGAACGCTTGCAACGTATTGGGGACATGAGACGAATGACCCTGCAAAGGTCGCCCAGGTCATCCTGCATCTCGCTACCAAAGAGCAGCTTCCCCCTCACCTGCTGCTCGGCAGCGACGCTGTGAGGTATGCCCGGGCCGCCGAGGACAAGCGGGAGTCCGACGCCAAGGCGTGGCTTGAGGTCAGCGCCTCAACTGACGCTGAGGGTGAACAGGACCAGCCCGCGTTGGATCTCTGAGAGGAGTGCGGGCGGAATTCGTTGAGAGACTTCACACAGGAAAGAGGCAAGCCATGAAAAAGAACCGTCAGTTCACATTAGCCGTATTCGCAGTCGCAATCATCGTCGCCGGTGCACAAGCCCAGCAGCCCGCGGGAGTTCCCGTGCATGTCGTGGTCACGGTTGAGGCCCACAAAGGAAAGGAACTCCCGGTGATCAACCGCGAAGACGTGATGGTGCATGAGGGGCGCGATCGTGACCCGGTGGTCGACTGGGTCCCGGCTCAGGGCGAACATGCTGCCCTGGAGCTGATGATTTTGTTGGACGATGGATCGAACACGACCCTGGGTACACAGCTCGATGATCTTCGTAACTTTATTAGCTCACAGCCAGACACGACGACAGTTGGTGTGGCCTATATGCGTGACGGTGTTGTTCAAGTTGTCCAGAATCTGACGAGCGATCACTCGCTGGCGGCGAAAGCGTTGCGCCTTCCGCTGGGGATAAGAGGGGTTAACGCAAGCCCGTATCTTTCGCTGACCGACCTGGTTAAGCGCTGGCCCACGACCCCTGCGAGGCGAGCGGTCATTGTGGCGACGGACGGAGTTGACCACTTGTACGGTACGGGAGACCTGCAGGACCCGTACCTCGATGAAGCGATCGACAACGCCTTGCGCGCCGGCATCACAGTTTCGGCGATATATACACCCGGCGTAGGACATTTCGGTCACAGTTATTGGCAGACGTATTGGGGCCAGATCTATCTGTCGCAACTGGCGGATGAAACAGGAGGAGAGGCCTATTACATAGGGTTTACGGGGCCGCCGGTGTCGTTTACTCCGTTTCTCGAGGACGCCGAAAAACGGCTGACGCACCAATACCTGCTCACGTTTCTGGCCAAGCCGCCGAAGAAGGCGAATTGGCAGCGAATCCGACTGATGACGGAGGTCCCGAATGCGGATCTAGTGGCACCGGGAAAAGTGTGGGTGGCCCCCTAGAACCATCGAAAAGAGGATTTCGACATGCGGATGATTGAACCCTTTTCTCGATGGGATCAACCCCAGGCGCGGTATGATCGCCTTCAACCGAAAAATTGTGCCGCGTCAGATTGCTGGTAACTTGCGGACCACTCGAGCGGAGCGTTTCTTAAGTAAAACAGAAAGCCTGTGCAAGAAAATGACTATTGGCAAATTGCGAACGACCGCGACGCACCGGCAGACGCGGCAAAAGGAGGGAGCAAATGGCATTCCTATTCGATAGAGAAAGTGTAGCAATTGAGGACCTGCGGTCACGAATCTCGCTGAGCCGACGCCGCATGCTCAGGATTGGGGCGGTCTCTCTGGCAGCGGCTCCGATATCTATCCGACTGCTTGGTGCACAGGCGCAATCGTGCGCTCCAACAATCCCCCTTGACCGTTCACCCTCGAATGGAGGACCCTGCCCGTATCCAATTCCGTGGCTCGATAAGAATGGCAATCACAACCAACCAGCCGCCCCTAATGTCGAACTTTCAAGCATTTATCACTTTAAGGGGCAGTTGGGACGGTGCAGCGGATTCCACGGTATGGGAACTGACAACAAGGGGAACCGTCTCGCTTGGGGCACTCCAACCACGGACTATAGTTACATGGCGGGCGAATACTGGTCCGCGCGCCAGGCACACCAGGCGATCTTCGCTCACACATGACTGACTGTTTTCAAGGGACCGGCGGTCCCTGCGAACCAGATTCACGACTTCCATTCGCCGATCTCGCCCGAAGGCTTGTATTGGGTCACGCCCGTACCATCTGATGGATTGACATTCAGCGCAGATGGCAAAACCGCGACGCTCCAGATGACGAACCTGCCCATTATCGACCAGCCTCGCTGGCCCGCAATGGACGCGGAATCTACTCCGGCGTTTCTGGATTTCAAGCTGGTTTTTCAGGTGAGCGACGAACCGGTCAAGTATGAAGACCCAATGAGGCAGTACCGATTCGTTGGACGCACGGCTTCTGCGCAACTGGAGGCCAGTGTTCGAGTGCCGTCGATCGATTTCACTTTCAGGACGGATCCGCTTGAGAGTTCAAAGTGCGATTTCGCGGTCATGGGTACGGAGATGAATGGGAAGTATTACGAAACGACAGGCCGATGAATCTCCATCAACCGAAAACAAATATCCACGGTGCCTCACGCTTTGCAACAGAAATCGATGCAGATTTCATGGTCCAATTATGGTCCAGCAATTGTTTCCGAGTGCTCCAAACACGCTTCAGGGAGCGATCCGCGTCGCATGATTTCAGTTAGTTACGGGCAAACGCAGTGTTGTCACGGCACTTTCGGGCAGTTTCGGACACAGCTGGGCAGCGGTGGGAACGGAAGGGAACAGTCCGGCAAGAACAGAGCAATGTATGCGGGGGCGTAGTTTTGCGAGAAGAACCGTTAAGGAAGTCGGCGGAGAACCCGCCATCGCAGAATGCTATTGTACGAAATTAAAATGTTCCTGTAAACAATTGATAATAAACAAGTTATTGGTGGAGGCGACGGGGTCGAACTAATCACTATGTTGATAACACGTAAGTTACTGATTCTCGGAACTGCCACAACGGCTAAAAAGCCCCCATTGCCCAATCCATTGTACGTTTATTGTACGAAAATGCTTTCGCTCTGGAGTCGCACAGACACAACACTGTGGGCCACAGTATCCCATAGATTCGTCGGGATGGAGAAAAAGCATTCTTCCTGTCGCACCTTTCCAAAGCACCGCGCTTCCGCCTGACTCACAGCTCGCCGTCGGCTGTGACGCGAGCACGCACATTGCCCGAATAGGCTTCCTCATGAAAACCTCAGAACTCTAACCGCGCTTGGAAGGCGATCATCCGAGGACTGCTATCGCCGCCCAAACCGACACCTAGCAAGCCGGTCGGGGGAGAGGTGGTGTACGTGAGCGCTCCAAATCCACTCTGTGTGGAAGGATTTCCCGGAATACCGGCCTGCACCATGCTCGGCAGCGCAAAATTCGGGTGATTGAAGAGGTTAAAGAACTGCCCCTCGAACCGCAGCTTTACCTGCTCGGTCAAGGGAAACCATTTTGTCAGGTAGAAGTCACTCCAGAGGAAATGAGGACCGCGCAGTGAGTTGCGGCCGAGGTTTCCGAATTGGCAATTTTGCAGGCTGTCGCCACCATAGCACTGCCCCGAACTCGGATCGACCGCAGACACAAATGCGTCCGGATTGAGCCACTGCAGCGTTCCTGACTGCGTCACACCCGGAATCGGATGATGCTCATACAGCGGAACGCCGGGAACGACACTTGCGAACTGCGGCCCGCTGCCCTGCACGATGCCGTCTCCGTTTGCTGAATAGGGCGTGCTCAGCACTGAGAACGGAACTCCGCTGTGCCAAAACGCTGTTCCAGAAATCTGCCAGCCGTTGAGCGCGTAACCTAGTGAATGACTGCGCACTTTGACCGGCAGCTGATAAACATATTGCGCGTTGAGATTGTGCCGGATGTCATAGTCGCAGGGACCATAATCACGGGCCAAGTCTCCAGGCAGAGGCGAGAGAATCCCCCCAGCAGAAAACGAAAGGAACCCTCCGTTCGAGACCGTATCCATGCAACGGCTCCAGGTGTAGTTGATCTGCCCTTGCAGGCCATGTCCCAGTCGCTTCATCGCGGTTAATTGAAGGCCGTTGTAGTGGCTGTTCGCGCCGGTGGAGAACTGCGTCACCGCGCCGAATCGTGGATCAGCGGACTGCAGGTAGGGAAACGGCGCAAAACAACCCTGACACACGGTTTGGTAGCCGTTGACTTGGGTTGAGTACGGCTGGTTCACAGCGCGCGTGCCCACGTATTGCGCCTGCAGGCTAGCCGTAGTTCCGAATTGACGTTCCATTCCCATGCTCCACTGCATGAAGTAGGGCGCGTGGAGTTTGCCATCGGGGACGGCCGTCATCGCGACTGGTGGAAGGCAAGTTGTGGGGTTAGCCTGCGGAGATGCGCAGGATAGCTGGCCCTGGGGAAATCCTGAAGTAAAACTCTGATTCGCGGCAATCGTTGCGTCGACCGCGCTGTTGGGTGCTCCGGGCGCAATGGCTGTACCGCCCACGGTGCCGAGCAGTCCACCCTGAAACGTTTTGTCGTATGGAGGATTAGCGCCGATGAGGTCAGCCACGCTGCCCGGCAAGATGTCACTGAAAATCCCGAAGCCGGTGCGGAGTACTGATTTCGGCTCGAACTGCCACGCAATCGCCGTTCTTGGTTGGAGAATGGCCAGAGGTGTGGACGAGAACAGATTGCCGAGATGAGTTTGAATCGCGGCGTTCAGTGGTTGATTGACATCATGGGAGATCGAACTAAAAGAGCCATGCAGACGAGCGACTTGATCGTGCGGATTCAGCGGATTGGAGTTGAAGGTGTCGCGCAGACCGAACGTCCAAGTTAGTTTGCGAGTCACTTTCCAAGAGTCTTGCGCGTAGACATCGAGATTGAGAAAGTTGAAAGGCTCGTTGGGGTTCGAAGGGAACGTCTTCGAGGCAGTGTTAGCTACTCCGGAGATAAATTGCTGCAAGTTCGCGTAGGTCACGGTGGGAACCGTGCCTTCTCCGAAATCGTAGTCGTTCAAGCGGAAAATACGGGTATTGGTTCCAAATCGCAGTTCGTGAGCGCCATGGCTCCAAGCGAGATTGTCGTTGATGAAAAAGCGGGAGGCGCGCCTGCCTTGAATCCAGGTATTGTCAAGTCCTCCGATGGGAGTGAAGGGGTTCGCTCCGCTGCCCTCCAACACGATCGGAAAAGCCGACAGTGTCTTCTGCAAGTCACTTGGCCCAAACAGGCTTTCGTACCAGGAAAACGCGGGATTGAAGTAGTTCACCAGGTTCTGCGAGAAGACGTGCGTGTATCCCGCAGCCAGCGAGTAGAGAGGCTGCGGGGAAAGTGCATCGAACACTGGGTTGATAGGGTCCGTCCACGCGGCTTGCAGGCCGGTGTCCGCCTGAAAACGAAACCAAGTCGTGTCTTTCTCGTTGATGTTGTAGTCGATTCGGGCCGTCTGCACCTGTTCGTGGTCGTCGCTGGAGTGCGAAACACTTTGCCGATTGGCGCAACCAGCCCCGGCCGCCAGCGGACAACCGAGTATCGCGGTGGGTGTGCCGCTGGTATTTGCATAGAGCGAAAACATCTGCCGATAAAACGGGACCAACTGCGAAGGGAGTTGCTGCAAGACGTATTGTTGGAATGGGGCACTCGGAACAATCGCCGGGGTGACAATGGGCAGCGCGATGCGAACCCACTCACTGTCGAAGAAGAAAAATAGTTTGTTGTGTAGGATTGGACCGCCCGCACTGCCTCCAAAATGATTTACTTTCGCCCTCGGCTTGTGGTTTCCCGGCGTCGCATTGGTGAAGTAGTCCGCTGCGTTGAGTAGTGCGCCATTCCAAAGTTCATAAAGATTGCCGTGAAAGTGATTCGTGCCGGACTTGGTGACGTAATCGATTTGAGATGCTCCATACCTCCCTTGATCCACGGAATAGGAGAGAGTGTTGACGGTCACTTCCGAGATTGAATTCAATCCCAGGACCAGGTTGGTGGAAAGGCCGCTGTTGAGATTGGTGAGCGGGTCGTTGGTCTCCAATCCGTCAACGATGTAGCCGTTTGAAAGAGCGGGCAGGCCGTTAAACTCGACGTTGCCATACCCGTTTGTGCCGCCGACGAAATCGTTGCTGCTGCCTGCCGTGTTGATGAGTGCCCCCGGGGCAAACTGTAGAGGGTAGGTTAGGTCGCCACCGGGATTCGGCAGGTTCTCAAGCGCCGGCGCACTTAGAGTGGTGGATGTGTTTGCGTTTTCCGGGTTGATGAGTGGAGCTTCGCTGCTGACCTCAACCACCTCATTGGATCGCGCGATCTTCAGCGTGAAATTCACTGTTTGCTTCTGGCCCAGGCCCGAAACGACGTTATCATTTTCCCGCGGTTCAAAGCCCAGAGCTTCTACTTTGACCGAGTACGTGCCTGGCTTTAACTGGGGGAAGTTGAACCGGCCTGCGTCATCGGTCCTGGCGCTACGCTTTAGGCCAGTCTCGTGATTTGTGACTGTCAAAGTGGCGCCCGACACAACTGCGTTAGTCGTATCCGTTACTTCGCCAACGATGGCGCTCGTCGTTTCGCCTTGTGCCAGCGCGTCGACCGGGAGGAGACACGCCATGGTCAACACAAGAGCAGCAAGATGACCTACCTGTGCCATGGATTCCGCATTCATTTGGGCTGCAGCAAGAGCTTTCAGCTTTCTCTATTAACCAGCGATTATTATCAGTAGTTAACCATAGTTAATTAAGATAAACAAGGGAAAAAGGCGACCTCCCTGGAGGTAGGACTTATAGATGTGAATTTCACATGAGTCTTGTGCGCGCAGGGACAGCAGGCCAGAGCGACATCGGGGAATGAAGAAGGTTCTGACTATTCGAGCGTCGAGACACGATTAACACTGATTTTGGTCGACAAATCGGGCCTTGATCTTCCTACCCTTCGGCGTTCGCAGCGTGAGGCTCTTGTTTTTGAGGACAACAGCGACATTTTGGTCTTTCGCCGAAAACAGATCATCGATCTCATCAAGTACAGGAGTCTCGTATTCAGCGCAATACGTCTGGTCGGAAGTGC
>Ga0308309_10000083_pt1 | contig 86690 bp, 156 predicted proteins | sample HubBroMetageWFT5_FD_192491 | JGI IMG/M metagenome (GOLD analysis project Ga0308309, IMG submission 192491) | Warmed and freeze-thawed soil microbial communities from the Hubbard Brook experimental Forest, New Hampshire - Hubbard Brook CCASE Soil... | ecosystem: Environmental > Terrestrial >...
GACGTTTTGGAAAGATGTTCAATCTCTAAAAAACTTGCGTGGGCCAATCCAGAATTGCGAGCAAGGGCCTCATTAGCTGCAAAAAATCGTCCGCCTGTTTCGGCAGAAACGAGAGCCAAATTATCTGAATCTGGTAAGAGAAGGCCTCCTCAATCTATAGAAGATCGCGCTAAAAAATCAGAGGCAGCTAAACGCAGACCTCCGATCTCAGAGGAAACGCGGGCTAAGTTGCGACTTCCGAAATCATATAAATCACGATAGCGCTGGAACCTTTGTCTCTCCACGGAATTGCCATATTCAACGGAGGACTACCCCTATGAGCTGCTTCAGTTTATCCTTCTGGGAAAATGTGTGCGTGCTCATCGTCATAATCATCGCTCTATGGTCGCTGATTCAATTACTACTTCCCTATTTGACCCAATTTCTGCCGGCGCTCGTCATCGCCATTATCCGAATCATCGTTTGGGCTGTGATAGCGATAATCTGTATCTACGTAATTTTCGGATTGCTCTCATGCTTGCTGAGCGCTGGAGGTGGGCTCGGTTTGCACGGCTTTCACTGACAGCCAGACGCAAAACTGCCCGATTGAGGATCAGAACGATTCCGGCGAGTGCCCAAAGCCAGACCGGAATCGGCCATCAAATATAGACCAATTGCCGCCAGTACCGCGCGGTCCACGAAGCATATGTAGGAATTGTTGAGCTATGAAACCGATGAAGTTCATCGAGAACAAGCTACGCGATTACGGTATCTGGATCGTGGTTGGGGTCGTGGTCCTGATTGCCGTTGCGCTCGTTTGGTTCAATCCGGGTGTTCCAGTTGGCTGATTATTCCGCGCAAATCGCCGATCTCCTCGCAGCGGCCGAAATATGCCAGCGGCACACCATCACAACGGCCGTGAACGGAATATATCCGGAGTATCCGCGATGGCCTCAAGCTTGGGCTGCTTGCGAGATCGTATGGCGGAACTACCTCGACGCTCAAACGATGGCTGGCGTTGACGATGAGGCTGAGCGGGAGACGGTTCTCAAAGAGGCACGTAAACTGCGATAATGTGCGATGTTGCTTGTATGTGATGCAAAGGAAAGTCAGCACTTAGAAAAGTAACCAGAAGCACCACACCATATTGTTTTCTCTTGCGGATCGGGATTAGACCAGATCCACCAAAACAATGTGCCGAGTACGATGAAGAAGACAGCAACCCGTATCATGTTTTCGTTTCCTGCTGATGACCGCAACTAGCGGCCGGCGTGTGATGGCCAGCGCTCTTTGCCGTGAAGATGATACTGGACGCAACTGAGCGAAACTCCAAACCTCTTTGCGATCGAGGTCTTGGGCATCGTTCCCTTGAGAGATTTTATCTCCGCTATCTGATCTGGCAGAAGTTCCCGCTTCCCGGCTCGACCTTGAGAGCGGCCATGAAGGGACTTGTCTTGGCAATTCCCTTGGTTGTTCTTCCATTCGAGATGGCGCGGGTTGCAGCATCCGAGGTGTCCGTTGCCGCAATTGTGCGCGGCCTGGGGCCTTTCTGCTGGCGCTTGGCCATGGACCAATTCGCACATGAAGCGGTGCGCCCAATATAGCTTACCGCGATATCCAAGAACTCCGCGGCCGACGCGCTTGTCAGTAGAAAATGGCCACTTCAGGCAATCATCGCCCGCATAGTTGACGTGAGCGAAAACCCACTTCGCCGCTTTGCCATTACCTTTGTTGTGTACGCCGCTCGGCATAGTTTCCCAATCTACCTATTAAGAAACTTTTGGTCCGATGTTGGCGAGCACGCCAAGCGCTTGCGTCGCCTGAAGCCGGTCTGCGGAATTGGCTGCGATGACCTCCAGCGTCTTTCGCATCAGTTCGTGCTCATTTATCAATCGATCGTTGTCCGTATCTTTCGGCTCATTCTCCCACGGGATAAGGGAGGCAAAGACCTCTGACGCGTGGTCTAATTCCCGGATTGCTTCGGCGCTCCGATCCTCAAATGCTACTTTCCGGGCGGCGATAACGAGTCGGCTCAGGCCAATTATTGGGCGTTTGTTCCACAACTCCACAGTATCAGCCGTACCGGCGCAATCATCACATGCGGGTCCCGCGCGATCGGTCGATGCCCAACCTTCTGGGTCAATATTCTGGGAACCGCAAAATGGGCATGGTATAAGTTGCATCTTCATTTCTCCTAACGACGCGCGGCTTCGAGCCTAATACTACTTCCCTTTCAGAAAGACATTCAGCATGGCCACAACCGCAACGGTATCTTTTCCCATCGCCGAATCAACATAGTCTCCATCCGTTTGCTTCATGTTATGGTGCTTTAATAGAAGATTGCGAATTTGTTTTACGCCGCCAGTTGTTATCAGATGCTTATCCGGACCGACCGATATTTCCGGTGCTGGCTTTTGAACTTCGGTAGGCTTTTCGTCATGATCACCGAAGTAATTGTCCAGAATCTTGGCGACTGCGAGAATGGCAAGTAAATCAACGAAGCCGAGCGAATGTTGATCAATAGCGGCAATAATTATGCCACATGCGGTAATCCATATCGCTTTGGATCGGACTTTCATTTTATCCTGTGAGCGGCTTGGGCATAGTCGATGGCTTCACCAAGATCAGGCTGTTCCGTAAATTGCTCCTGTGCCAGTTCTTGCGTTACCTGCCTGCGCTCGGTTGCAGCAACCGTCAATGCCGCAACTCCGGATTCCTTGGCCTCACGATTCGCTGATTGTATCACCTCGACGATCGTTGCGAGCCTGGTATTGATGCTCGCACTATAGGCCGCCAGCATATCATTTCGGCGCTGCAGATAACTGATCTCTTTTTGATAATATTCTCGGTCATCCATAATGGTGTTTTCCAGAGCTTCGTTCTTATGGGCAAGTTCCCGCAACATAGTCTGTGCTTCCATGAGTTGGTCACACGTGTTGACGTAGTTCCCGCGCATTGTCTCATAGTCATTTAAAGCAACTTCGATCGGATTTGGCCCCTGAGGTGGCGGTTCTGGCGGAACTTGGCGTTGCAGGACGCGGAGCCATGATGGCGCGGTTTGGCGTAGGGCTTTCTCAGACATGTGGGTTCCTAACTATATCGTTTTGCGTAATATTCTGCTCTTGAAATCATGGATGCTCCAAGAATCATGCCTGTATCGGCATTAACTTTGAGTCCATGAAGTGGGCAGGTGATTATGCCATTGATCGCTGGAGTTGATCCGAGCGGGAATTGTTGGTGGGGACAGACGAATCCGCGCTTTCCTTTCCAGCAAATGCGGCCCTTAAATCCATCATTCAGTTTTTGCATATTTCCGCCATCTGGACCGACGAATATGTGCTGCTTTCTGAGGCATTTGCGACGGCCGTAGAAGAGTTTTCCGAGCGGCTGCCAATCAACGTGGCGATTAACGGTTTCTGCGCCATGAAGTGGATTGCTATGAACGTCGTATAAAAGAGCTTTCCGAAGTCTCACAAACCGGTAATCCAAGTGGTAGTGCTTCAATTGAAAATTTAGAAACTCCTCGTCATCATGCTTGAGACCGATTACCGGCCAATCGCGAACGATATGGTTCCATTCGCCATGAACAAGCGGAACCAAATAGTGCTGCCCGACGATCGGCGGTTCCTTGAGGCGGTCCACACGTTGCAATTTCATGTCCGGAACTTTCTGCCCTTGGGGAACGATCGGCTCGGAATCCGTTTCTTTGGCTCCTGCGGCCGTTTTCTGTGCGGTTTGGCAGCTTTCTTGGGCTTGCGGGGCCGGGACTGCTTTGGTGCATCGGTGGCTTCGGCTGGCTTACTGGAGCGATACCGAGCATAGTTCCATGCCGCTATCACAAATGGGTCCATCCCGGCCCTATCCCAAAAATCACGTTCATTCATGGCGTGCTGCTCGGCGTGGCATCCGATCACGGCCGGATATCGTCCAAGACGCGGCCCGCACAGAGGTGTGCACCACATATCGCTTGGCTTTTCTCGCATCCCGGTCGGTAATTTCTTCAGTGAAGCGTTTGCCATCCGGATATGAGCGGCCTGAGACATGCCGATTGTTCCGCAAACGCAGCACGGCAGAGTTTTGGTAAAAGCCAAGAATCCAGGATCGAGGATTCTTGGCTGCCGTTGTCGGAGTTCGGTCAATTTACTTACTTCCTAAAGTCTTGCCGACCCAATCGCTGATGCTGGACGGCAACCACCACAATGAGACGCTTGAAGGAACGACGCCATTCCATTTGTTGGCGACAGTACGGGTACCCTCTGCCGTAGCTAGAGCTTGCAGAGTTACGGTATGCGGTGCCAAGGCCTGAGCGACCGCCAAATCTTGCGATGCGATATACCGACGATCAATGCCAGCCTGCACGGCGGGAGCAAATTCGAAAGTATCAGCCCAACCGATGAAATCGAGTGTGATTCCAACCGATGTCATATAGGCTTCTACCTTCTTCTGGATATCGGTCATAATCGCCGATGCCTGCTTGTTGTTGTCATCCAGCGTCCGGGACGTCATTTCGTCACAGACGAGGGATTGAACCCGAGACCTAACTGGACCATCCATCACTTGGGCAAGCGACTTTCTGTAATAGACCGAAGTAAATATTACGTTCGGATCGGCACGATCGCCAGTCGGCGGATTGACGCCAAATCTGAATAGAAATTTGGCGGCATTTTCTTCGAAAACTGACGCGCCGATCGCGATTCCGACCGTGATATCTAGGCCTTCCGATGACTGGCACGGAAACGAGGGATTCTTAACTTCTTCTCGCAATGTTTCCTCAGACTTTTGAGGAAAACTGCCTTCGCGGATGTCTCTGGCAATTTGATCCATTAGAGATTTCTCGCTCATGCCTATAACCTTTCGATCAGATGCTGCACACGCGGACCGCGCACGATCTTGCATTGGAAAGCTTCATCCGGCGCATTGAGTATCTTCTCAGCGCGTTCTTTTTCGAATGCGGCCCATTCACGGGTTTTCTGTATGATCTCGGCACGCGTGAGCCGTCCCCAGTCTTGGTATCCGCCTGCGCCTTTGAGGCTGCAGACCGTCATGATTTCGCTCATGCCACTTTCCGATCACCACGAATTTCCTGTTTCATCTGCTTGAGCACGAGCCATACTAGCCTTTCCTCAAGCACGGTGCGGCGGCGAGCGCGCGGCTTGAGGGTTTTCGATTGGAGTTCGTCGCGCGTGACGGTGATTTGCGCGGAAAGGATCATTTCGGTGGTTCCAGCATCGGCATCCAGTGCGTGAAAGCATCATCAGGCCAAACCGTGCAGAGCGTCTTTTCTAGCCACGGACAATCCTCGCGGACATTCAGTTTATAGCTAACTGAAACGGGGCATTTCCAAACCCTGTGCCAAACTAAGATCGTTGTGCCATCCCTCGGTGCCGCTTCGATCGGTTGCCACTGAGGCAAGACGCCGACCTCAAACTGAACTGATTCGTCGGTCATTTAGATTCCTCAGAATTGGTTGGCCCGCGCCTTCGAAGGCGGCTCCGTTAGCGCGGGCGTGCCGGGCCTATTTGGAACATCACCGGCGTTTACCGGCTCAATGGCCCGGAATCGGGGCTTTCGTCTTGAAAGTTTTTCTTCTTTCCGTTATAGCAGTCGAGGTCGTCATTCCCGGCAAGGAACGACGACCTCTGATTGTCGGGGCGGAATGTCGCCCTCTCGCTGGAGAAATCCCTATTATTTTGGGATGACATTAATGGCCGGAATTTTGTTGTAGTTCATCGGGCGAAACCTTAATCATGTTGCTTACGATCTGGAGAATAGCATCCTTGGATTCCTGAAAGTCTTTCTTGTTCATTTTCCTGCGTGATTGGCTCTTTGCGGTACGGCGAACCACGAGAGGACCACGAACGATCACGAGGGCAAAATCACCCAAACCTTGAAATGCTGCCGCGACGCGCAGTGCGGCAGCATTTGATCCAGCGTCGATAATAGTTTCATTAAAATAACCAGCGTCAATGAGGGCTCGTTTTCTAAGATGCTCTGGCGTCGGGTAGATGTCGGCTAAGTCCTCTGAAAGATGCTTCCATGCCTCACGCAAAAAAGCGAACTCATGACGGTGACTGGCTTCCGATCGTTCTTCTATCGGCGCAAGAAAATATTCCTCTCCGACTGTGTAGATTTTGTCGGCATACTTTGGGCGTAGAGGGCGCATAACATCCCCCTCCCAAACAAAGGCCAGAGGTGGCTCACCACTCATTTAGATGTCCTCAGTACTCCTGCGATCTTGTCCAATTCCTGGCGTACCTGCAGCGCATCATCTTTGTGTTTGGCCCAATAGCGTTGCAGTCCCTCTCGGTTGCGAACCATCATGCTTTCCAACTCTTCCGGTTTGGTGCATTTGTGTGCCGCGATCAGGATATCATCCCCGTAACGACCGGCCGAAATAAACTTGAGCGTGCCTTCTGCATCGACGAAGGGATATTCGTCATCAAGCATGGAAATCGTTTTCTTGCGGCGTTCCTCGCGCTCCTGTTCGACCATCTCGGAGGCGGTCAAATCCTGGGCGATGGCGCGGTCCATTTCTTCCGGTGCATAGACACCTGAGAATGTTTCGGGCCAGCCGCCGCGAAGCGCCTGCATCCTAGCGCATTTGTCGATTTGATTGCGGCCCATCTTGGCCCATAGGCCACTCGAATCTACCGCGAGCCCAGCATCTGCGCCCTCACGCAGAACCTTCTTTTTCTTCGGCTTCCCGCTGTCTTTCCACGTCTCGCCGGTATCGATCCAGTCGAACGCATCTGGATTGGTTTTTAGAGGAACAAATTCATCCCAATAGGCAGTTCCGTTGACGGGATGCCATATTGCCGAGCTGTCTTGCTTCCATAGCGTTACCGTCGATTTTATGATGCCAAGCGGATTTGTCGGACCCTTCAAAGTCGGATCGTATTCCTTGACTGGTTCGGTTTCCTCAGGGCGATAATCGCGGCAGCGTGCCGCAAGCACTCGGCAACCATCCTGCGTCGTGATGATCGTCATCTGCCGCTTGGCTTCATCGTTCTTCGAAAAGACGATCGCAATCACCTGTTTCGAGAATGGATCAAGTTGCTTGACCCGCGCATACTCCAAAAAAAGATTGAATTCGTCATCGTTCGTATCCTTGGCGACGGTACGCTTGATCGTATCAAGCTGGCGACCGGTCCATGGCATTGCCGATTGAGCGATGGAAACTAGATTATTCATGTCAGGCTCTCCGAATCGTTAGTGAAACGCCACCGGTTTCCAAGTGGCACCCTGGTATCGCTGGCATTTCCCGATCTAGTGCCGCCATAGCCTCGCGGCGAGCGTCGATGTTTTTGATCTTATTGATGGCATCGATCTTTTTCTGCCGCTCGCGTAGGACTTTTACGAGGCCAGCCTTATCCAGGCTAGGGTCCTCGCGGCGCCAAAACTGAGTTGGAATCTCGCTTTCGTTATCGACCTCAACCCGTGGCGTTGCTTTGCCAAGTGAGACTGTACCGATATCGTACTCCTTGGAAGGCCATTCGGCGATGGTCATAGCCTGCTCAATTAGGCCACGTGTTGCCTCGATTCGCTTCTCCAATCGTGAGCGCCGGCTTTTCAATTCGGCCTCGCGTGCTCTGCAGCCAGCGATCATGATTTCGTCATCCTCGATCGCAAGGAGCGCCTTACGGATTTCGACATCAAGCGTCGTCTCGCCCTCAAAGGTATCGGCGAAAGCTTCATGATCGATCTCGCCATCGGCGCCGGTGAGCAACCGAGCCAATTCAAGGCGCAAACTCTTTGCTGCCTCAATAGACCGATGCAGGGTATTCGGTTCAGTCATAAATTCACCTTCAAAATGGAATGGTATCGTCGTCAGCAACGGGAGCACGAACGATCGGAGTGTGCTCAATATGTATCTTGTCCGATCTGTCCATGACGTGCAGGCGTTCGACCACCGCAAATAACTTCTCGAATAGGAGATTTTGCATATCTCGGCAACAATCAGCTAAGCCTTCGTTCTTGTGCAACCATTCCTCGTATAGGGTACTGGCAATGAACCGATGGCCCATATCCAAGGAACGGTGGGCAAGCAAAATGCGCTGATCCCGGACAGTGCCAAACACGCCCTCTCCAAGGCCATCAACGATCGTGAAATCCTGCCGTGACAGTTTGACTCCTAGCCTCGCGATTAGAGCAATGGCTCGGTCAATCATCTCATTTTCGAACTCATCCGGTTCGATTTCATTGTACGCCATCTTGATATCAGCGTACTTTTCCCAAAGCTTGATTGCGGCCTGGTTGCAATGGATATTGGCCCGCAGACGGAAAGCAACCGACATGAAAGCCTCTGACGGCTTCTCGTAAACGCCTGCGAAGTCGAATCCGTTTTCGAACGTACCTTTTGGCGCCATCAAAACGGCCTGGATCAAGCTTTCATCGTCGCAGCCCGCTACGGCAATCTCCGCATTGTGCTCAAGCACAAATGGATATTTGACGGTGCGGTCTTCCGTCAGTTCCATTTTTGCCGTCACATTATAGGTAAACAGCGAATGGTTTCCGTGCTTATGGGCACGAACGCCGCGATAGAAAGCCTTGTCACCACTTCCAGCATGGATTTCGCAACCCGTACTAGCCGAGATCGGCTTCGTTGCGAGGAAGGTATCATGCCGATTGCGATGGCATTGTTCGATGCCTTCACCGTCAACAGCAAAGACGGTGCCATACTCGACTTCTGGCGCGAAATCGTTGATGCTGCCTTCCTCATCAATGCAGTTGCAGTATAGTTCTCGATAGGCCTGCCAGACTTCCCAGTTACGTCCCAACTTCGTCGTGAAGCCTAATCGTTCGGCACCCATGCAGATGCGGTCGAACGATTCTCCGCGAATGTTCTCGGTCGCAACGGAAAATGGTATCGTCTCGCCATTACGGATCAGCGTGACCTTGTGTCCGGTCCGCAGAAGCGTGGCGATTGAGAATTTCAGGCCAGTGCCAAAGAACCCGATAGGACTAGCACCGACCTTCACCGAAACGCCCATGAGGGCAATCGCGTTGAGATCAATCGGCTCGGCGTTGCAAAAATAGATGGTCATGCCTTCACCTTTTGCTTGCTAGCTTCCATCATCTCGACTTTCTCCGCATCCGTCTCAAAGAAAGTCGGGCGCCGATCGTCCTCATTCTTCCAAACCGCGAGTGCGTGCTTCATACGCTTGCAGTTTGGACCAGCGATCTCGCGCGCAAAGGCATCACGAATGTGCTGTTCGGCGTATTCTCGGCTATAATCAACGCCGATAAACATGCCATGTGTCGGATTGGCGTAGTTATGGACAATCTCGCCTGCAGCCAAAAGGCTGATAGCTTCCTCTGGAGTGAGAATGATTGGCGCATCGTCGGTCATATCGGCAACTCGACCCAAAGCGTGACGAAGATAGCGAGCCATACGGATATGGCGAGAAGGTTCGCGGCGGTTCTCATTTCTGCTCCGATATCGGTTTGACGGCGAGAACAACGATTTGAAGCTGATCCAGCACCTCATCGGTCACCAAATCGGAGAACCTCTGCACGCTCAATTGCTGGCAAAGTTTCTTGAATTTATGATAGCGATTATAGGTTCCAATAGCAGCGGCGATTTCAGCATCGTTTGTATCATCCCATATACGCAGAGTTCTGCTGGCACCCCAGCCACGATCTCCAGTTTGAGTCGCGGTCCAATAGTCTTGACCCTTCCAGCCTTTGAAGGGACTCCATTGCTGTTTCGGCTCGCTCTTTAGCGTAAAACGTCCGCTCTTATGAACTTTAAGAACAAAGTCCTCGCGGTATCCCATTGCAGAATGACGATCACCGATATGGATCGCGACGCGTGCGCCTTCTTTGAAGGGAGAAATATCGCTCATGGCTAATTCCACCCTATCAGGTCAATTCCAGTTGCGAGACTGACGGTTAGAGCAAATGCCGCGATCATGGCACCAGCGCCCGCTGTTGCGAACCACTGCACGCGCTCAAGGATTTGGATCGTGCGGACGGTCATTGGCCGCGCTCCAAAACGCCGACAATCGTATGGCGTCCCCAAATAGATGATCTCCGGAGGCTGTCATACTTATCGAGTACAACGACCATCTTGCCAGGAGGCGTTCCGATGCCAGCCGAAACGCGAACGACAACTTCGCGGGTACCGGATAAAATATCGCCAGGCTGAAGGGCATAAACTGGGATTCTCTTAATCTGTGTGGTTGATGTCATGGCATCTCTCCTGCTGCCCGTCCCTATTAATCGATCTCCACAGGCCAGTCAAGGGAAATTCCCGCAGCCTCTTGCGATTTTTTACGCGACGTGGCATAAAGTTGATATGCAACCATCCAAAATCGAACGTCGAACGCAATGGAACCTGATCCAGATAGCAGAGGCGTGGTGTACAGTCACAGGCGGTAATCTATCGTCGGCAGGGCGCCAGGCGGTGGGTGATTCACGCTTTTTCACCAAATTGATAGAACGGTATGCGGCTGGAGAACGTGAGCCCGGAGACCGCGAGGGTTCTATTACGACACGGGTTTACGATGAAACTATTTCATGGTTCTGTGATCGCAAGAACTGGCCGGATGGCAAAGTAAGACTTCCGGATATTGACGATCCATTCAGCAAACCGAAAGGAAAGAAAAATGGCAGGTCGGCCAAAAGGCTCGAAGAACAAGAATCCACGCAAATCCAAGCAGGAAGCGGCCTCGCCAGCGACCTCCTCGCAAAGCTTCGGGGCGGCTGAGTTTAAGAAGCCCATTCCGTCTGAGATTGTATCTCTTACTGCTGCACTGGATGAGTTAGACGGCGACAAGAAAGCCCTCACGGACAGCGGCAAGGATTGGATTGATTCGCTTTCAGAAACAAAGGGACTCGACAAAAAAGCCTTTGGTTGGGTTCGGACAATCTGGAAATACGTGCAGAAGGAACCCGAGAAATCCGCGATATCCATTCCTCATTTCCTGTCCTACATGGCGGATTTGAAAATCGCGGAGACGGCCGATGCGAATCGGGGCATGGAGATCAACGGCGAGCCAAATGAGCCCGATATCTCGCAGGAAACCACTGGCGCCGAGACAGCATGGCCAGACGATCAGCAAATCAGATCGAGGCTGTCGATTGTTCCGGGCAGCGACGCGGCGTGACCGTCATCTGCCTTCCTATGTGCCCATCTACGAACGGGCTATTCGCCGGCAACGGCAAGCGCCGCTACAAGACCAAGGAATACGCCGCTTGGATTGAGGAAGCCGGATATGCGCTCAATCGGCAGAGACCGGAACCGATTCGCGGAAAGGTCCGTCTTTTGATTGAGATTGCTGAGCCAAAAGACGCAAAATATCGTGATTGCAGTAACTTAATTAAGGCCCCAGAGGATTTATTAGTTCGGCATGGCATCATCGAAGGCGACGACCAACGATACGTCCGATCGGTTACCGCCGAATGGTCCCGGCATATCGAAGGCGTGCGAATCACCATCAGTCCGGTCGTCTGATCTCCTAGCCCAGCTTCGCAGCAAAATACGGCCAATGAATATCCCGAAATTGGAAAGCGGCAAATGAGCCAATTAGCGTCAGGATCGGGCGATAAGCGGCATGCGCTGAAAGTGCGGAAGGATGATCTTTATCAAACCCCGCCAGAAGCGGTTACGGCGCTCCTGCGCGCGGAGAATCTACCCGAGGTGGTTTGGGAGCCGGCCTGCGGTCCGGGCTCAATCGTGCGCGTCCTGAGAGAGTCCGGGCGACAAGTCTACGCGACCGATCTTGTGGACTACGATTCGCCCGATCAGGATTGCGCCGGGTGGGACTTTTTAATGGAAAAGCAGGTTCCAATCGGGGTTGAGGCGATTATTACGAATCCTCCTTTTAAAAATGCTGCTGATTTTGTCCGGAAAGGGCTTGAGCTTTGTCCATTGGTAATCATGCTCATGCGGCTTGCTTTCCTAGAAGGTGTAGGCCGCTCTGACATTCTCGATGGAGGCTCGCTCGCCAGAGTTCATGTCTTTAAAAACCGCCTCCCTTTAATGCATAGAGAGGGATGGACAGGAAACGTATCGACCAACACCATAGCTTTTGCATGGTTTGTTTTTAATAGGTCTCATACTGGACCCACAGAGATACATCGAATCGCTTGGCGTCGTGAGGTTGACTCCTGTTCTGATTCAGACCTATAAAACGAAACAACCCGCCGGGGCTTGGGCGGGTTGCACGTAGCTTAAGTCCGATGGTTGCTGCCAGGCGATTTCGGACAGGAATTGATTTAGGGCGTTATCCGTCCCCCGTCAACCCTGTATCCCAACCCCGCCCAAGTGCCATCGGTTCCTATAGGGGAATCGAATGAGCCGCTGGTTTCGAATTTATGACGATTTGGTCCACGACAGGAAGGTGCAAGACCTTCCTGGGCCAACGTTCAAAGGTTGGATAAACATTCTCTGTCTTGCCTCGAAGCACGAGGGCGTTCTTCCTCCGCTCAGAGATATCGCCTTTGCCCTTCGGCTTCCTGAAGAAAAAGCTTCCAAACTAATCGACGCTCTCACCGACGCATGTCTGCTAGATAGATTGCAGGATGGCAATCTAGCGCCGCACAATTGGGATTCCCGTCAGCATAAAAGCGATAGCTCAACCGAGCGCGTAAAAGCATTCCGGGAACGGCAGAAGAATGTTTCATTGAAACTAATTGAAACATCATGAAACAGTTTCGTAACCGTTTACGTAGCGGTTTCCCTCTGAGTCTGTTTCTGAGTCTGAGTCTGTATCTGCTTCTGTATAGAGGCTATCCAGTAAAGATTCTTAGTAAGGGTACGTATGTGACCGACCGACGAAAGTACTATTATACCACAAGGAAATCAGACGATGAAACTGACGCTGGATGAGATCGAGGCAGGCAAATCCGAACGAGGGGGGTGGACTAGGACGACATTAGCGGGCTGGGGAGTGCCATGGCCGCCTCCGAAGGGGTGGAAGGACCAACTACTAGCTGGAACCGCACCAGCGCCCTCGCCAGCCTCACTGGAGGCCCATCTATTGCGCGAGGTAGTCATGGCGGTGATCAATGCGGGGCAAAATGACATCCTGAAGGGCTTGGAGGGCATGAATGCTTACTACGGAAGTTCCCTTCCGACCGTGGCGGATATCGTCGGCGGCCGACCCAAGACGGCGATCATTGAAGGCGGCATCACGTGGGAGGACAAAGTTTATCGATTTTCGGTCGCACGGACGATCGGGGGAGACGGCCGATGATCTCGGAACTTCGTCCGTACCAACTGCAGGCCCTAGCTGACATTCGGGATTCGGTCAGGTCTGGGGTGAAAAGGCTGGTGGTCCAAGCGGCCACAGGCGCCGGAAAAACTAAGTTAGCCGCAGCGATCGTGGAAGGAGCACGCGAAAAACGTAATCGGGTAGCGTTCGTGTGCCCAGCAATTAGCCTGATCGACCAAACAGTCGAAAGTTTTTACGCAGAAGGCATTCACGATATCGGTGTGGTGCAGAGCAACCACGAAATGACTGATTCTGCTCAGCCGGTCCAGGTCTGTTCCATCCAGACAGTGCAGAGACGTGGATTTCCCCATTCTAATGTCGTGATATTCGATGAGATTCATCGGCTTCATGATGCGCATAAGACGTGGATCAAACATCCCGATTGGCAAGCTATACCGATGATAGGACTGTCGGCAACGCCGTGGACGAAAGGGCTTGGTAAATACTTTGATAGCCTCTTGATTGCTGCAACGACACAGGAATTGATTGAACAAGGATATCTTTCGCCATTCAGAGTTTTTAGCACGGGTCACCCTGATCTTTCTGGGGTTAAGATAGTTGCGGGTGACTATCAAGAAAATCAGCTTAGCGCTGCGATGCAAGGTGGCGAGTTAACAGCGGATATTATCCGGACGTGGCAGGAAAAATGGGGGAAAGACAAAACGCTGTGCTTTGGCGTCGATAAAGCCCACGCGAAATCGATCCAAGAACGATTCGAACATGCGGGTATCACTTGTGGCTATCAGGATGCTGAGACCACGGCTGATGAACGTCGTGAGATCAAACGCAAGTTCCACAACGGAGAATATCGGGTAGTTTCTAATATCCAGACGCTAACAACTGGCGTGGATTGGGACTGTCGGTGCTTGATCTTGGCGCGGCCGACCCGATCGGAAATGCTTTTCGTTCAAATTATTGGGAGAGCATTGAGGACAGCGCCAGGAAAATTGGAAGCGTTGATTCTCGATCATTCCGACACCACGGCAAAGCTTGGTTTTGTTACTGACATTCATCACGAGCATCTTGATTCCGGGAAGGCAAATACGAAAGCTGCACCGCAGGAACGCAAAGAGCCTTTGCCAAAGGAATGTGAATCCTGCACCTATCTCATGCCGCCGAGGGTACCGATCTGTCCTAATTGCGGGCATCAGAGAAAGCCGGTCTGTTCGATTATGGAGCAAGACGGTGAATTGGTTGAGATCGTGCCAGGCCAACTTGGCAAGATCGGTAAAAAGAAGGATTGGACGTATAAAGAAAAGCACATCTTTTTGGCTGAGTTGAAGGGATATGCTCGTCAGCACGGGTATAAACCTGGGTGGGCCGGAATGAAATTCCGCGAAAAGTTTGGCGAATTTCCACCCCGTTATATGGATAAGATCGAACCTGCCACTGAGCTTTCACCCGGTGTTGCCCTGTGGATTAGAAGCCGAAATATTGCTTTTCATAAAGCCAGAGCAAAACAGAATGCCACGGTTGAACATTCGGTAAATACCGATGAGCAATGACGACGACCACAAGGATTTTGTGCTCTCGGCTCTCCGATCGGCAAGCCTGCGGGCAAGAATGTACGAGATCGAAATACAGAGCATCGGCATAGCGCTGAAAGGTGATATGGTTTCGGTAATTGAGGCTCTGAAATGGATAAAGGATATCGGAGCGTGGGAATTGATTGGTAAAATACCGGATGAAATCGTGGAGACGGCCGAAAAAAATGCCGGTGGATAGCGCGGAACCATATTTTTGTCGGCTAATAAGGCTGATACACACGGAGGAACTGATTCCCTGGGATAACGGCTATGTGCGACAGCGATCTATTCGACGCGACGATTCATTCTGGCATTGCGATGGGAACATGCGTCATGCTGGAAAATAACGATCTGGTTTATGCTGGACCGCTATGCGATGCGAGGCGCCCTGATCCGGCTGGCAAAATGACGCTGTTGCACCCAGACGATTTTGCGCAATTGAAGCAGCATGTGGATTCGCGGAGGCATTAGCCGTGGCGCTGATTCTATCGCAATTGGATAAACTATCGCTTATGCGAAAAACTGGATGCATGCATGTCTGCGAGGAATGTGGCCAACGCTTTCGTCGGATGTCCGATCCGAGGTATACCACCCCGATTTGTGGTGGGTGTTTCCCGCCGCCGAGCATTGCATTTCGGTGCGCGATCCCCTATTCTACGCAAACGTCCTCCAAGGGCGATTGATCCTCCCTGGTCAACAGGGGTGCCCGATGCCCTGCTGCAACTCGGTTTCCGGGCACCCCTCATCATCCTGAAAATAATTCAAAATAGGGCTTGCGGGTTTTCCCGCTTCGTGTCATGATCTCTTTGCAGCAGGAGATACCGATCATGCCCCTAACCAAATCGCAACTTTTCTCGCACGTCCATTCGATTTGCCGTACCAAGAACGTCGCCTATTTCGGCGGCTATCAGAAGGCGTTCGGCCACTACCTGCGCATTTGCGCATCTGAGAAGCTGGGCTATGGTTTCCAGGTCGTCGAACCGGCGCGGGTGTGGGCATGAAGACAGCATCAATTGAGTTTGAAAAGGCGCTTTCATTTCGTCCGCAAATCGCCCGGGAACGATATGGAAAAGAACCATGTATTCGTGATTTGATTTTCCAATACTATCGGAATCAATTCAGGGCAGAAACTGCGGACGAATTGACCAAGGCATATACTGATCAGATATTTCAGATGCTTGGAATTGAGTCATGACCGATCTCCGCACAGCGCTACAATCTCGCCTAGACCGCTACCGAGCGCAATACCGAGACGGGGCGATCTCGGCGGCAGAGTTTCGGCGGCGGCTGGTGATGCTGCCTTATGTGAAACTGGATGAGGAGATCGCTGAGTGAGCGATAAGATCAAGGCCATGGAGATGCGCCATGCGATTGACCAAATCGAATTGGCGGTGATGGGACTTGGTGAATTTGTCGCACTTCCCAAGATTTTCGATGGCGCGTCGGATGATCTTATCGTGATGCCAAAACTCAAACTGGCTGAGGTGCGGCGTGTCTGCAGAGCGTTGACGGAATGTACCAGAATTATAAATTCTCCGGAGTTTGATAAATTTATCGCCATCCAAAAGGTCTAGCCATGACGCGCGCTGCAATTCTCGCTCTCGCCCTGATCTCGATCGCCGCACCAGCAATGGCCGATCACACGACACAGCGGCCAATTCAAGAATGCGTGGTGATTCACCAAGTCGGCATGGTTCGAAACGCCACACCGGCCGAGGTGGCTAGTGGAATCAAGGTTCCATGCTATCTCAATGATGATGACGCGGTGCGATATTATTTCCGTAAGCTACAAGAGCGAGAGGAAGAGTTTTGTCAGCGCTGTTGCTGCGCTGTTGGATGGGAGGAACGATAATGCTGACATTAGCTCTGATCGGAGCCGCTACGGTCGCCGTCATTGTGATCCGTGAGGCGCGCTATCAGTGGAAAACACGCAACTGGAAGCCTACGCCCTGGCTTTGTTTGCCGCGATGACCAGCACCTTCTTCCTCATCGCCGCTCTCGGCGCGTTGATTATGCCGGCTGAAGCGCACGATTGGTATCCGCTTGAATGCTGTGGCGGCCATGAATGCCATCCTATCCCTTGTGAGGAAATCAAATCGGATGGCCCCGATATTGTCTGGAAGGGTTTCAGAACCAGGAGAGAATTTGCGTGGCATTCGCAGGACGATAAATGCCATATCTGTCTCATTGATGAGAGCGACACTCGCACTCTTCCGCGATGTTGGTTTATGCCTCGCGATAAAACCCCGGACCCCACATCATGATCAGAACAATCCTTCTTTTTATCGCTCTCGGCGCGTTCCTGGTCGGCACCGTGATCCCGCTCGGCAGGATATTCTACATGTACAACATCGAGTAGCATCCGCAGATGTGCGGAGTGCCAGGCGATTATCGGCCGTGCGAGGTGATGCCGTGAAAATGTCCGAACTGATAGCAGCTGTCGGCGATGAGAACGTGCGGTTTCAAAACTTGGACCAGGATGCGCACACCGTGGACAAGACCAAGCATGGTACGAAAATATCGTTCTACACCGACGCCATCCAGGCCGAAGAACTGCTCGGTGGTGGCAAGACGGAGAAGATCGGATTGGTGTTGTGGCTGCCACGAGATCGTGTTGATGCGGCAATCGCAGCGGCAAAGGCCGGAACAACTGCTTATCGAAAGGACGAGTGATCCCGTGGATAGATTATCTAGCGCGCATCGCGATTTGCTCAATCCGTACGGCGAGATTTTCGGGCAAATGAACGAGAAGGTTTTTGATCTGCCCGACGCTGATTTGAAGGCGCTCGGCGAGGCTGTCGATGCTGTCGATAGCGGGAACTGTTGGTGCATGATCTATGACGCCGCGAAATGGCTCCGCGTTCAGATCGACGAAGAACTCGCCCGCCGGATCGATAGGGATACAGCGTTAAAGGCCTCACAGGGAAAAGTCAGATGACTAAGTTTAGCATTGGCGATTGTCGCTATGAAATCCGAGAGGACTTGAACGGCGCCTTCCACGTTCTTGATCTCGTAAACCATAGACGGCTAGCCACCTTCAATCAGTTCAAGGATGCCATGACGTTCGCGAAACAAGCAGCGTTAAAGACCGCACAGGGAAAATCCGATGAGTGATCTCGCTCAAGCCTTCTTCGCGCTCATCGGCCTCGTGATTGCGGTCGGTTGTTGCGGCGGCTCATTCGCGTTCGGTGCCTGCCTGGTCTGCCGATGGATGGAGTGGTCACCGGTCAATACCACGATCAACGTCTTCACCGAGACCGCACAGGGAGAACAGAAGTGACTCCGGTTCAACGAAGAATGGTGCGCCATGCCCTTGGCCTCGGAGAGGATCGCAAGCGATCTTATCGCAATCGGTACGTCGCGGCCCTGGGCGGCCCTCAGGAAGATGAATGGAATGCGCTTTGCCGGGATGGGCTTGCGATGCGCGGTAGGGACCGCGCCGCCTCCGTCGGATTTTGTCTGACTGAGGCCGGCGCTCTTGAGGCGCTTGACCCCGGAGAAATCCTTGATTTCGAGGATTTTCCAGCTTTGTACACCACTTAAGGAATATCTCATGAGCACCAAACTTGATGCAAAGTTCTCCGGCGTGATATTCAAAATCAAAAATGGTGCAATCGTTCCGGACGACGAATACATGGTGTTCCTCGCCAAGGACGCGGCTTTCTGGAACACGATCAACTTTTACTATGAGGAATGCAAGCGGCTTGGCTCCGATGAGGAACAGCTCGCGGCGGTTAGCCGCGCGATCGAGCGGGTTCGCACATGGCGAGATGTGAATCACAATCGCATCAAGGTACCTGACGCCAAAGGCGAGCGATTGGTCGGATGATTGCTCTAACGAGTTGTTAAAGCACATGACCAACGACGTTTTGATGACCGTTGATCGCGCGACGAGGCGCTCTCTTCTAAGGTCGGAAGAGTGCAACCGCGCGGCCGGCAAGTGGGGACCGTGGGAGATGTTGACGTTCCCTAAGGGAACGATCGGAACAGGCTGGACCTATGGCTTTGCAACCGCGCACAAGAATATGGTTTTCTCAGTTCTAGATCGCACGCTTGAGAATGGCATTCGACATTTGGCTGTTTCGAGCTTGTCTGGAATCCGTCCGACCTGGCGCGAAATGCAGCGGATCAAGGACGAGCTTGCTGGCTGCGATAAGACTGCGGTCGAGGTTTATCCACCCGCTACACAGATCGTCGATGAGGCCGACATGTTTCATATTTGGGTGCTCACCGAATCTCTGCCATTCGGCTTGCACAAATCAGCTTTAACCATCGGATAACGAAAATGACCCTTACGTGCCACGCCTGCGGTGAAGACTATTACGAGCCTCTTCCGCTCGAGACCACGGAACAGCAGGCGCGAAACGCGCTGCGAGCCGTCCTCCACTGGTATGCTGAGTGCCCTATTCGAGAAATCCAAATGGCTAACGCCGCCTGTGGTATCCGATTCCCTATCGATAAAATCGAAGCAGCGTTAACCTCGGGCAAAAGCAACTCATGAGCCCTAAGTGGAAATGTGACGAATGCGGGTGGTGCGGAAGCGATGAGCAATTGCTTCGCGAACAAAATCCGTTCGCTGACGACATTGATACGATGGTGGGTTGTCCCGAGTGTCGCGAACCCAACAGCATGAGCAGAGCATGCGATCACGAAAGCTGTTGGCAGATTGCTGGCAATGGCACCTCGACGCCAGAGGGGTACAAGTGGACCTGTTTTAAGCATAGGCCAGATGCTGCGAAATGACCGACACTCTCGACCATGACACCCGCGAAACGCGATGACCAGCACCTTCTTCCTCATCGCCGCTCTCGGCGCGTTCGTCAGTCTCAGCGCGCTGTTTTGGTGGGCCGGATCACCGCCTAATCCCAAGGATAAGGCGTCTTGGTGTGGCGCGTCCGGATATTTTTCGAAATGTTGAAGGATCAAGCCATGTGCCGAACCTTTATCATCGTTGCCGCTCTATGCGCATTTGCTTATGTCAAGATCGTTCCGTTCGCCGAGCTATACTATGTGTACAATATCCAGCCACATCCATGGTCCGACTTCTGCGGCTGGACGCCTGGTGGAGAGACCAAACCGTGCAAGGATATGCCATGAATATCCTCGATCTTTTCTTTGCGTTACGGCCAGAAAATCGCCCAGCTGTGCTTGATTCAGAGTATATTCCGAGGGGCGAGAAATTGCGGATTTCTGTGGCGAAACCTACAATAATTGAGCCAGAAAGACTCCCAGTGAGTTGGAATATCGGAGACCCGTTTTAACTGGAGGAATATGGAATGTTTTATTGCGATAAATGCGCAAAGAAATATGATTGGCCCGAAGGATTTAGCCGGTCAAGGGGGCCGTGTGAGATGTGCGGTCGTCATGCCACATGCTACAATGTTCCGTCAAGCGCTTTGCCTGATCGGAAAGAAAAAATTAGATCGAAAGAACAATAAGTTATGCATTGGCGCAAGACAGAACGGCTAATGCCCGCTGCATGGCAGCCTTGGCTGATCGTGATTGCGCTATGGGTGCTAGCGGCGTGGTGGTTCTGGTGAGCAACTTGCACGATCGACGGAACTCGCCGCAGCGCCGAATCAGGGGCGGCATTCATCCAGGATGGGCTTGCTTCCTGCTCGCATGGGGAAGCGGGATGTTTACGTTTGCTGGCGGATTGGCGACCATTCAGTATGGTCTTGGCCGAGCGACCGAGGGAGCTGCAATTATTTCCTTTGTGCTTGCTGCATTCTTATTTATTCTCGGCGGTAATAAAGCTGAAGGCCTGACCGACCGCGAGGGGAAATGATAACGATACTAGCTTTGGTCTGTAAGCTCAGCGTGGCTGATGAGCCAGAAGTGTGCTACGAAAGGGTTGTAGCGCGGCAAGATTCGATGGTGACTGTAATGGTCGCGTGCGAGCTACCTCAGGCTGCGATAGCCAAATGGAAATCTGAATCAATTTATTCCGGTCCGGAGTGGTATATTTCTCGCATAACATGCCGATCGGGCGATTATCAGCCAAAGGACACGATTTAGCTCATGTGCCGCCCCTGCATTCATTTTGTCGGTTTCCGTGGCAACGAATATTGGTCCGCCGTCAAGGTATGGGGCAAGCCTGATTTCTTTCATCGCGGCTGGGACCATCGAGCGCAACGTGAGATTTATCATAGTGATACCGTGGTTTTTGCCAAGGGCGAATGGACGCAAGAACCGAGTAAATATAATTTCGACGACAGTTCCGTAATGTGAGGATAAATTAATGCCTGCTCAGATAATTGCATTTCCGAAATCAGAAGGAAACGGAGCCCGCGAGGCGCTGATTGAGATATTGGCCGCCTCGGAGCAGCGCAATCCGGAGGGCAGAGCCGATAGCTTGTTGACGTTGCTATGGTTTCACGGGTTTAAGGTGGTTCCATTGGACGGAACGGAAGAGTAAACTTAACAAAGGAAATATCGGAATGAATGGATCAAATCAGTTATTTGGTGCCGTAAAATCCAACTCAAGGATTGAGAACGATGTTGAGTTGGTCAAAACCATGACGAATCAAGTCGAATCGACTACTGATCGAATTATTCGTCATGCCCGTTCTCTTGGTTATTTCGAGCCCCCATCTGATACGAAGGCATCCGCTCCAACGCCAGTTATTACGACATTAGCTGATGCTTTACTGGCTCTTAGCCGAGCGATTGACCATTGCTCGGGATCGCTCAACGTTTTCGATTGAGCTTCGGATATCCCCTACCGGCGGATATTCTGAGGGCATCCGGGGCCGGGATGGACCCCAGAATCTTGAAGGTCCCGGATGCAACCTTTCGAGGAACCCAGATGAAGCTTGGCAAAAAGAACAAAATCTATCTCCGTGAGGCTAGGCGCCGCACCAAAGACGATGCTTCCGACATGGGCAAATTCGATATGCGACCCCGCGATCCCTACGAAATTCTCGGCTTGATCAGACCCAAGCGGGTGATGCCCGCAATAGGAGAAGGTCATGCGCAATCGAGCATTTCGCCGAGCCAAAGCCGACAGCAAGATGTGGCGGCGGCTAAAAGAGGATAGAAATCAGCACTATAACGACCTGTCTTGCCCATGCTGGACCGACAAGAAGGCGATGGCGCGGTTTAAGGAGCAGCCCAAGCGCGATATGCGCTGTATTTGCTGCGTAAATCAGCGTGCTCTATACGGTCCGACGATCGCCGAACTTCGTCAGTTCCAATGCGAGTTTGACGAATGACAGGATTATTCATATCGTCCGGATAGAAAACGATAGATAGGAAATGTTCCATAATGCCGCGCCCGGCTGGATTGCCAAAGACCGGTGGTCGCCGTAAAGGCTCGGCAAATCGGCCAAAACCCGTGATTCTATCGCCAGATGAGGCAGCCCAAAGCCGTGCGATGACGATCGTGACGCCAGCAGAAGTGGACTCCGAAGGCGGTTATGCTCGATGCGATGATGTTCTTTGATCGAATGGCGCGTCAGAGTGCTGAGCAGCTTGATTACGGAGCGGCGACCAAGTACATGGTGTCTGCGGTGCAAGTGGCTGAAAAGGTTGCACCTTTCATCCATGCGCGGCTATTAGCGGTCGAATCACGCACCGAAGACAAAGCCGCACCGTTTGTCGTGCGTGCGCCTGCGGTGATGGCGGACAGCTCGGCCTGGCAGGCTGCGGTAGGGGCGGCAGTGATTGACATGGAGGCAGCGCAATCGCCCAGCGCGGGCCGCACAGAGGTTTCGGCACATCCGGCGCAGCAACATGCCCCTGAGCCTCAAAACGCACCAGCGGCCACGGCTGTTGCCCTGATGAACGACCCGAAGACGAACCGGATTACGGTCATGCCGCCTGGGCCGAGGGTGGTGCAGCCGTCTGGCACGGAGCAGTGGCTCGCTAGCATTCAGAAAAAGGTTGGCTGATGGACAAGCAGCAACGAGCGATTCGTTCATGGCATGAAGGTCTGTGCGTTTGCCATAAGTGCTTGAAAGAACGCGATGAAGTCCGCGCTTTCATGATAGTATGTCCCGAATGTGGTAACAAGCGCTGTCCGAAGGCATCAGATCACGATTTGTCCTGCACTGGCAGCAACAAACCTGGGCAGTATGGGAGCGTCTACGCCTAAGGATGATTGCTGGACTGAAAATAATTGTGCCAAGGCTCTTGTAATCCGGTCAAAATCCTGCCAATAAGCGGACACCGTAATTATGCAGCAGGAGATACTCCAATGATTGAGATTACCGAATCAGTTGCCCGCAAAGTTCTGGAGGTCGTTGACGCTGGCTTAATCAATGGCGTTGGCAAACCGATCCCAGGTCAGATGTGCGTTGAGGCCGCCGTTTGCTATGCGCTTGACTTGCCGCATGGCGATGATCCGGCTTGTGTGTCGCGCGCGCTGCGATCATTGAAGATTCGGTTGAATGACAGCAGATGGTCTTCGAACGAAGCAAGGGCGAAAGGTCTTCGCCGGCTTGCTGTGGCGCAGTTAGGCAGTCGTGATTTTCTGGATGATATAGAATTCGTAAAGCGGGTCGCTGTTTTGGCTATTCGTCTTTCAGTTCCTGCAGCGTTGCGTGCTGCGGCATCAATCCACAAAGACCCAAAGCATCAGCAAGCGATGCGCGATGCCGCGAACAAGTGCGAGACGGACCCGACGCGAGCAAATGCGCTAGATGCGAACAAGGTGGCGCGAGCCGCCTACGACGCCGCCTACGCCGCCGCCGCCGACGCCGCCGCCGCCGCCGACGCCGCCGCCGCCGACGCCGCCGCCGCCGCCGCCGCCGCCGCCGACGCCGCCGCCGCCGACGCCGCCGACGCCGCCGCCGCCGCCGCCGCCGCCGACGCCGCCGCCGCCGACGCCGCCGCCGCCGCCGCCGCCGCCGCCGACGCCGCCGCCGCCGCCGCCGCCGACGCCGCCGCCGCCTACGCCGCCGCCGACGCCGCCGCCGCCGCCGCCTACGCCGCCGCCGCCGCCGCCGCCGCCGACGCCGCCGCCGCCGACGCCGCCGCCGACGCCGCCGACGCCGCCGCCGCTCGCGATAAATCGCTCGCGGACTTTGCGGAAGGCGTTGTGCAAATTCTGATCGAGATTAAAGCTCCAGGGTGTCAGTGGCTCGTGCTTACGGAGATTGCGGCATAAAATGGTTCTGAAATGTCCCGATTGCGGCGTGAGCGTCATGAGTTTGATGACGCATGTCTGCGGTCGGGCCAACAGTTCGCCGAAATCGGAGCGCATTTCCGATAGCGGCGTTCAACCCCGAGCGAAAGGAGGCAATCACAAACCAACCAAACCTTCCGCCAAAGATGAAGCAGCAAGAGTGGCTGATATTGATAATGCGAAGAATGTGATCAATGGACCGACAATGGAGAGCGGTGTCGGCCCCGCCGGTCGTGGCCCCGAGATCGTAAATGAAAGTATCGGGGCACCTAATTCAAGGCGCGGACGCCCCCGAATCGGCGAGACCCGCGATAAGCCATGGCTGAGTTGCGAGCCTCCGATGAGTGAACGAACATGGCGGCGCCGGCTATCCGAGCAGCGATCTAAAGAGGGTGGGAAATGAGCAAGCATCACGAAGAACATCCGGACTATGGCGCTCTCGGCATCTTTGCTGGGTATGGTGAATGCGATGATCCAGTCCCGGGTGAAATGTCTGATCTTGAAATTGAGCAGTTGAAGGCTCAAGCCAAGCGTCATAGGGCAGAGCAGCGATCGAAGGAGCAGAAATGAGCGAGCGGCCGGCGAATGACGAAATGGTCCAAGGCTTTCTGGACGGCTATGATCTGACAGCACCTGAACCTTCCGCAAATCGCTCGGCCTCCTATCGTCATGGGTTTATGTGCGCTCGCATAGACAAAGGCGTCGTGCCATATCAAGGACCGGCCGATCAACTTAGGCGATTGGCGGATCAGGCGATGAATGAGGATGATATCCGCGCGATTCAGTGATGTCGATAGTACCGACATCGTGTCCCTGAGCAGCGACCGAAGGAGCAGAAATGAGCACAGTCAAGCTTCTGGCGCGGAGACGTTTCAATTACATTGATGTTACTGGGGTCTTGGCGCTGGTTGGATGTGTTTCGGGCGGAAAATATCTGATAGGAACAGCTATTTGGCTTCTATCCATATTGTTATCGCTCGTGGCGGAAGGCTTGGCCGATCGGAAGGAAAAGAGCGCGTGACCGACAAACTGACGAGCTTCGGCAACCAGGCCCCGATGAAGGTGCAGTGCGCGACGTGCCACTGGCTGGGGACGGCTGCCGATCTCGTAGGGCGTGATGAGAAACTGTGCTGCCCGATCTGCAACACGCCGTTTGCGCGGTATCCACAGCGGATCGAGCATCTGTGGAGCGACCCGTACTGATATGGCAAAGCAAGCCGCAGTCTTGTTCCGTAGAAAGGTCTTCGTGGTCGGGCCGAATCACAAAGACGCGATCGACGCTGCTTTCGCTAAGTTCACCGAGCATCAGGCGCATCGCGTGACGCTTCGGATCATGGACGGCAAAGAGGATATCGTATTCGGGTTTGCCTACATCGACGGAACGGACTTCAAACCATCCGATATGCAATCGGCACGCAAGCGAATGTACGGGTTTAATCCATGATGGCCTTATCTAATCCGCCCCTTCCTGAACGCCACTGGAACGGTGAGCAGTGGATTTATCCGCAAGATATTGACGACGCGCTGAACCAAGCGCTACTTGTGATAGACGAATATTATAACGGCGACCGAGCATGGGCTGAGGCGTGGCTGCTCAAGGCGCACGAGGCGAATCAGGAGAAGCCGAAGTGACCGACGATGAGTTTATTTTCGCCATCAATAGGTTTGGCGTTGATATTCTATCTCGGAAGGCTGCGGAGTTGGTGAAGCGTCCGGCGACGCAAGCTCAGGTGACGGCCTATTATAAGGCGCTGAGTTTGCAGCGGGAGTGGAACCGAAACCACCGGAGGCTGATCGCGAAGGATCGAATGCAGGAGAAGGCGAGTAAGTGAGATTCATATTTATTTTGTTGCTATTGACTGGTTGCGATAAAGTTGAAGTTACCACCACAAACACAGAGATTGAGTCGCCCATACAAAATACGTGCCAATCTGGTGATTTACTGCCTGATTTTCCGAGATGCGGGTTTGTGGTGCCTGAGGTGAAGATAGCGAGGGGAGGAAGTTAGATGAGAGTATTTGTAGCCATTGGAGGATACGATTACGAAGGCTATGCCGCGCCGATCGGGGTGTATTCAACTAAAGAATTGGCAGAGGAAGCCATTAAGAAGGCGTCGAGAGGATACGATGATCGAGAAATCTTTGAATATGAAATAGACGATGAGCCACGGACGTGAGGATAGTTATAGCTCTTATCGTGACGCTACTAGCGGCCTTCCCCGCCCTAGCCTTCCCTGGTTGTATGACGCATAGCGAGGCAAAGCACGCATACGGCCGCGACACCTATTTGCATTGGCATGGCAATCATTGCTGGGGTATCCACCATGCAGCGTCTCGGCGATCGAAGGAATCAGCCCCAGTGCTTGTAGTCTCTCACAATCACGGTGAGAAACTACCTAACCGTGAGGCGGCAGGAACTGGGGCTGATACTGCTTCCATCTGGCCCGATACCCCGAGCGACTTCACCTGGGCAGATCGATGGCCGAATCAGGATAGGATATCGCCGGATAGGTGGCTGATGGAGTTGGTGCAGTTTGGAAGCAGCGGTAATAGGTAGTCAGGGAAAACATAATGAAACGAAGCATCAAAGTTGACGATGTCATGCTAGGCATGGGCTTCGCCGTTGCTGATATCGGTCCAAATGTCACCAAACTACGTTCCTTGATTGCGGGTCAGATCGAGAAAGGCTTGCGCTATCATAGTGCCGGCACATGGGCGCCGGAACATGGTCCTGCTGGAATGAAGCTATCGCCAGAAGAACGCGCCTCTTCCTTTATTGAAGTTCAGGAAGCGATCGATGCTGGCAACTATACTGAGTTGGACTTTGTCGATAGCTACCGAACGAAAAACAGCGTTGGTCAGCAGATAAGGACGGAATGATGCCGACCGAACAGGAAATTCAAACACTCGCAGAGGCGATGGATCAGCTCCTGGACGATATGGGCATAGCCGGGACCAACGTTTGCGTTGCTGCGAAAGCGCAAGCCCGTATCGCGTGGGAACCATTTCGAGACAAGGACGATCCGGCCCGTTGCTTGATGTCGCTTGAAGATGCCAAGCGCATCCTTAAAGAATGCGACGGCTAGTTTCCTTTGCGTCACATTATCGCATATTTTACAGGTATTTTACCATGCGACTAGCCCATTGCTTATTGAACGAATATGGACCGCCAGCGACGTATATTCATGTAGAGGGCCACAGGTACGTGCTAGTGTCGCATGCGGCGGATCAGATGCTGGCGGCGATCGAGAGCGCTGAGATAGCGGAACGAGCGAGATATGTCGAAGAAACCGAAAGACGCTCCTGAGATCGGCGACCGCGTAGAGCGGCGCGGCTTTGGCGAGCGCGGGACGCTGGTGCAGGTGGATACGGACGATCTCTGGAGTTGTGTGAAGTGGGACCGCACTGGTCCGGTACTGATCCATCTTTATGAACTGAGGAAGATATCATGATCTCGAACATCCCGTCGTTCGCGGTGCACCAGGACTACCAGGCGCGGCATAGCGATATGCTGGTGGCGGCTCGGGGAGAAGTGTTTCCGGATTGGTATGAGGGCCATCAGCGACCATCCGTAGTACGACCTGGCTGGTCTGTATGGCGTTCTTGTGCGCCAGCAGAGTTCTTCAACGAAACCAAAATAAGATGGATTGGCTGGGACCTTGCATCTCCTTGGGAAATATCGCAAGGATAGCGCGCCTGGCGGTTCTCCGCTGAGCATTCCTCAGAACTCCCTAGACTTCGGCCGCTCGGTAACACGGGCGGCCTTTTTATTATTTAAAGTTTAAAAATAAAAGTTGACATCCTTAGATTGAGTGCTATTCTACGGACATCATAGCAGAGTTGGGAATGCCCAAGACCCGGGTGAGACACGACCGGGGAGTGGCACAGAAAGAACTCCGGAAGGATTCAGTTCAGAGGGAGCCCCTCCAAGGCCAACTGGCCCGGCCCATGAAAACCTACTCGGCCTCTACCGAGAGACTGCATCGAGCAACGAAACGGATGCAGGTGGCGGTAACCTAAGTGAGACTTGCGATGCTCCCTCTGAACTGAATCCTTCCGCTCTCTTTGTGGCCCAAACACAGACAAGCCCCGCCCCTCAAAAGGCCGGGTTTCTGCTGCTGTTGATTCGTTCTGCGATCTCGGCTAAAAACGCGAAACCCGCCGCAGGGATGAATAAAATGGCAAAAGGCCGACCTGGGCGACAATGGCATCGAAAGAGAGTCGCGAACGGCCATTATGAAAATGGTGGTTTGGGCACCCTACTGCCAAGGCTTCGTGCCCTGGGTTTTAAGAAATATTCAGAATATCTTTCTTCGGCGCACTGGCAAAATTTGCGATCCGAATTGATGATTTTGCGCAGTGCACAATGTGAAATATGTTTGGCAACCGGAGTAAGGATTTCCCTCCATCACAGGACATATGAACGGCTCGGAAGTGAAAGACATGAGGATATTATCCTTGTATGTCCCGAATGCCACGATCGAATCCACGCTAGCGAGCGGATGGGTGGGAAAGGAGGCTTAGAAGGTGCTCTGAAGCGCGTTCGTCGTCATATTCTCAAAAAACAAGGTCGTATGGAAGAGCTTAGGATTGATCGAATAGCCTCGAAATTGGCCGCCAGAAGATCCAAAGACGAGTGCGTTGCCAAGGGGCGCGAAACCGCGTAGGTTCCTCTTGATCTCGGCGAGCAAACAGCGCGCCAGAGTACGGAATGGGGGCGCTGCCTTAACCATCCGTCGCTTTATGCCGGTTGGGCCGGTGCCGAGATCGCGGGAATGATCGATCGGGGGTTTAGCCTATGCGCAGAGTTTTGATGGCTTTGGCTGCGCTGCTGTGCAGCACGGCATTGGCGCACGCCAACTCATTCGATCAGACAGCATGCATCAATTCGCTCGGCTATCAGCAGATCACGAATCTATCGTCGGCGGTGGGATTTACGAGCGTTCCGAGTGGAACGAATTATGCCGTGATTACGGTAGAGACGGCCGGAATCAGATGGCGAGATGATGGAACGGCACCAACGGCGTCGGTAGGGATGCCAGTCAGTTCTGGCCAGTCTTTTTCATACACGACTAGTTTCAGCAAATTTCAGGCTATCCAACAGACATCTGGGGCTATCCTAGATGTTTATTTTTGCAGATAGGTGATGGCCATGAAAACCCTCCTCGCAACCGTCCTCTCGTGGCTTGCGCTGTCGGGCGCTGTGATGGCGCAGGGACCGATAGTGCCGAATGGGGCAGCGTATCAGCCGACGCAGCAATCGTTCTTTTGCACCACAAATGGTATTACGGTTACTTGCGGTGGTTCAGGTAATTTTACTTGCGTAGCTGGGTTTCCCGCGACCTGCACGGCCCCTCCATCAATAACGGGTCTCATTCAAGTTGATGGGTGCGCCGCCGGTGGTGGCAATGGCCTCGGTCAAGCCTCGGCGAGTACGGCTGGCGGTGGTGGTGGCGGTGCGGGTGAATGCATAGCGCCTCCTTACCCCATCTCAGTTGCTCCAGGTCAATCGCTCAGCATCACCGTTGGAGCCGGAATCGCTAATGCGAATGGTGGCAATACCGCGATGTCAGGTGCTTCAACTCCAATGAAAACTCTTGTGGGCGGTCTAGTAGGCGCGCCCGGAGTGACAGCTGTCGGCGGTACTGGAGGCAGCGGGCGAGGTCCCTCGACTTCAGGGTCAAATGCCGGCGGAACAGCCGGCAATCCAGGACTCCCGGCTGTTCTAAATACTCCATATGCATGTGCTGGTTCAGGTGGCGGCGGCGGTGCATCAACGGCGGGTGCCGCTGGCAGCGGTGGTTCCCCGGGCAATTCGGCTGGCGCTGGCCCGATGACCGGTGGCACTCAAGGTGGAACGGATGGCGGCGGCGGTGGCGGAGCTTCCTGCTTTGGCAATGGTGGGGCAGGCGGAGCTAACGGTGCTGCTGGAAGTACGCCAACCATAGGCTTTGGTGGGGGTGCTGGAGGGAATGGCAGCAATAGCGCGACGACCGTTCCCGGCGCGAATGGCTTCCTTCGGATTACCGGATATTGGTAATGCGGAAAATTGGAATCGCTCTCGTCCTGGCTCTTGCCGCCTCCAATGCATACGCGCAGAGTCCGCTGCGTCGATCTTCGCAGGTCTATGCCAATCTGTCCGCGACCGGCTATACGATCCCATCTGGATTTGTAGGATTCAGTGCTGAAGCCGGTGATCTCATAGCCGGATTTTACCAAGGCGCGACTGGGGCCAATGGTTCATGGCTCGGTGTTGCAAATCTGCTTGGAAGCAATGGTGTATTGAGGATCGGAGGAAACTCATCCGATCAAGCGGCAACCGCCCCAGCGTTGACTGCTGGCATAGCGAGCGGCCTCGCAACCTTCGTGGCTGGCCTCGGGGCAGGATGGAAGCTGGTCTATGGACTAAATCTTCAGATCAACAACAGTGCGACAGCTGCGACACAAGCTGGATTGATCGCAACAGCCATGGGCGGCGGAGCGAACGCTGTCTTTCAGTTTGGCAACGAAGCCATCGGCAATTATGTCACGAAGTCCCAATACGAAACCAACTGGAACGCCTATTACACAGCAGTTTCTGGAACGGTGTCGGGGCTAAAGGTAGCAGCCACCGACACGGAAGATTTCGGAGACACTCAAGCTGTCATCGCGGCTCTCACGCCCGGTGCAGCGGGAATGACCTATGTCACCCAACACTGGTACGGCTCGCTGAACGGCGCGCCGTATACGGTCGCAAGTGCATCGCAGATGGTTTCGACCGTCGCGATAAATTATTATTTGAATTCAGGCACGGGAAACGCAGCACTCCCCTATTCAGGGTACGAGATAAATAACAACTGGGCCGCTGCCAATGGCATTAAACTACGTCTCTCCGAGAGCAATAACATCAACAATCTCGGATTGTTGACCTACAGCGACCGAATGATGAGCGCGACGTGGTATATTAATGAGGCTATCGCGTTCTCGAACATGGGGTGGGACGGGATCAACACTCATGTTGCCTATGGCAATGGAGCGGGAAACGGCATAGGCAAATACAATCCAATCGTCAGCAAGGACGGCGGAACGACTTATCAGGCTGCGCCAGAGTTCTATGGTCAATATCTGTTCGCAAAGATTGAGGGACAACAGACGGTCGAAGTGTCGATAGGTGGCAACGCAAACCTCAACGCCATCGCGACGAAGGGCACTAACGGAAACGCAAATATCCTTGTTGTAAATAATGATCCGAATAATGTGGCTTACGTCTCATTCGGGCAATCATTAGCATGGACAACGGCGAATGTTCTGCCGCTGTCGGGAACGAGTTGTTCAGATACTGCCCCAACGCTGGGGGGCTCGATCATCGGTCCAGGAGGTTCGTGGTCAGGATCGTCTACTGCCGTAAATAGCGTCGGAGGCATTGGCAGTACAGCCATTCTGCCCTGCGGCATAGTCCTGATCCAGATACAGCCATGATTGAAAGATAGCCTGATGCCAGTTCAATCCGCCAAACTCAAATCCTCATGGCTTACCGATGCGACCTATGACGACGCGACACAGACGCTAACGGTGACAACGGCGAGCGGGACGAAGCACGCGCACCAGGTTCCCCCGCACGTGTTTGCTGAACTGATGGCGGCGCCGAGTCCCGGTAAATTTTATAATGCTGTGCTGAGGCAGAAATGACGGACGACGCCAAGCCAGCGAGCGATATAATCCCGCCCGGGCAGGCGATCGAATCTTCGCGCCGGCTGGATACGCATCTAACCAAGGCGATCCGTGACACGCGGCGCGGGAGCCTTGCCGGCAAGATCGCAGATATTACCGAGCAGATGGGCGATTTTGCTCAGGAAACCCACGTCGTTCTTGATGGTATTTCCGACAAGATCGCAACTGCCAGAATGAAGCGTGATGAGGCGGCAGAGGCACAGCACGCACACTTCGACGGCTTGATTGGCGATTTCCAAGATACGATCGACGCGGTCGATAGGCTCTCAAATTTTCCTTTAGACAGAGGTGGCGAGAAATGAATCCTCCTATTATTGACCGCCTGAACGCGCGGATTGCCGCCGAGCCGGCGCTGACCAGCCTCGACACGCTGTTTGTGGACTTGCAGGATGCCCGGGATGAGATCACGAGCCTGGACGCCAAGGTAACGACACTGGCGACCGCAGCGCTGAAGCCTATGACCATCCAGGCTGCACCACAACCGACTACAGCCACCGCTAGCGTAACCGAGGTCTATGCGCTAATGGTTGACGCCAAGGAACGGCTGGCGGTCCATGCGTTATCAACGGTCGCGGACTATATTGACCGAGCCATCAAGCTTTTGGAGCCAACTCCCAAGGAGACGACATGACCGACGAAACACAGCCGACCGTAGCAGCCACTCTGACGCCAGCGCCAACCACGACATTGGGACTATCTCCGTTCGCATCCAATAATCCGACCGCACTCGGCAATCAGCCGAAAGCCGCAAAGCAGCCAGCGGCAGGCGATGTTGCGGAAGCAATCACGCTCCTGCAGGACGCGAAGGAGCGGCTGGCCGTCAACTCGTTGTCCGATGTCGGGTATTTCATTGGGCGGGCGATTACCCTCCTCGGAGGTCCGAACGATGCCGGGCTTTGATGATCTGGTAGATTGTGCCCGAGTCGCTTCTAGCGACAAATTCAGTTGCGAGAAGTATTTGCGCCAGAAGGCAAAGGAAGCTAACTGCCGATTGATCGGACCTGACTTTAAGGTCAATCAAGATGCCCTTGTGTTCGTCCTCAAAAAGGATGGCATTAACGGTCATGCGGTGGTCTCACTGTCTGGATTGGAAATGCTCCAGAATGCGACTGAGGAGTCGATCAAGGATTTGATCAAAACTCGCTTTGGCAATGCACTCAAGACACTGCTCAAGATAGGAGACTGATTTGCCTGGCATCAAAGGTACGGTTAAGGAATTCGAGGCCGGAAAATTGCATAGCGGATCGAAACATGGTCCAGTCGTGAAGTCACTAGCGCAGGCCCGCGCCATTGGGCTGTCCGAAGAACGCAAGGAGGGCCATAAAGTGGCTAAGAAGCACGAACCGCACCACGAAGCTACCGCCCCTGGTCATATGGGAAAAGTTCACAACCACCATGAGGAGCAAGGTCATATGACCAAAGCTCCGAGGCACGCTGAGCGCGACGGCGCCGGCCGTGGGGGCCATGACATGGACTACCATTCGGCAAGTGAGCACAAGGCTCCGCATCACCCTTCGAGGGGTGAGGCTGCAACGAACATGTCCCCGGGCTCGTTCGGCTATCCCGGCCAGAGCATGCGCCTCAATGAGGGCGACAAAGATCATGTGCTTGTCGGCGGGAACTACGACCAGTCGATGCACGAACCGGCTAAACTGACGAACGTCAAGGGGCCTGCGGGCGGCATTGGCATGACGGCTGGCATGGGCAAGACGCCATCGGGATACGGGCACAAAGCATCGCAACGCGACGGGGTGCATAGACTTTCTGGCCATAGTGGCGCGCATCGCCTCGGGAAAAGGTAACGATGTCAGACGGTTACGCGCCATGTATCTACCAACTGATGGATGGCCGTTTCACCAAATGGTTCTGCCGTTCGCACAAGCGAGAAGCGGACCATATCTGTCTCAATCCTCGCGGTCGGATTACTGTCTCATGCTCGCCTAATCTCGGTGGGATAACTATTCCATGTCAGTGCGAACGGATTAAATAACCGCGCTGGACGGCATCCAGCATAGCAGAAGTAGGAAGAAGCAGATGTTTACGATAAAGTTCTATAGCGGAGACGGTTGCCGGCAGATAATCCGAGAGGCCGAAAGCTTCACGATTTTGCGGTGTCCTCCCAGGCCTGACGATGATGGCTCGGCGGAAATCACGCTTCATCAGAAGGTTGGTTTTGAATCATGTCGGATTGATATTGGGGACGATAGCAAAGCTTCATTGCCAGAGGGATTTCCACCCCGATTTGCCAAGGCCATCATCGAGAACTCGGCTGGCCGAACTACGGAAATCATCCAGATTAAGCCGAGCAGTCCAAAGGTTTCACAGCAAATCAAACAAGCCCTTGATACGATGAAGAAACAGCCCCTGAGGCAACCACAGCAATATTTCGAACAAGAGAAGGGCTATGCCAATCAGCCTGCTCAGGCTCAAGAATCATGAAGAAACCTGAAGCCCGTTCATTGCGCGAGATCATTGAGGACGCCATCACGGGCGAGAGTTCTATCTATTTGGTCCGCCACGGATCGACCACCCTGAACCGTGGCGGCGCTGGCAAAGATTTGATTCGCGGATGGCGGGATGTTCCGCTTTCAAGCGAGGGAATCTCCCAAGCGCATCGCATCGCCAACGATCTCGAAGATTGTGACTTTCGCATCATCCGTACCTCAGACCTGATTCGCGCCGAGAAGACGGCGGACATCATCGCTGATGCAACCGGAGCAGAGGTCGAATCACTGCCTGAACTGCGGTCATGGAACCTTGGACCTAAATTCGAGGGCAAGCTGACGAACGCCAAGATAGTCGATGAGATCAAAGACCTCGTGGAGAACGACGACAAGACGCCAGAGGGTGGAGAATCATTCAACGACTTTGTGCAGCGCGTCATTGATTGCGCAATGCCGATATTCGAGGATGCCAAGGGCGAGACGGCGATCGTGACGCATGGTCGCTGCGTGCAGATAATTTCGCTGTGGATCGCGGCGGATTGCGATCTGGACTGCATGCGGCGGGAATATGCGACTGAACTGGCGTCGGAGCCTGATTCGATCTCGCCTGGCGGGTATCTGGAATTGAAGAAGATTGACGGCCGCTGGCGGTGTCTCCAGGAGGAAAATTACTCCGAGGATGGCGAGAAGCCTAAGGCTATAGTTGGATCGTGATATGGCCGCGCAACCACCATTTGCCGTACAGCCATCACAGAATACCCAGCTTCCCACGCTGCAGGAAATGCAGTTCCTCAATTGGCTCAAACAAAATAACGTCCCATTCAATCCAAACGCCCAGCAGTCCGATTATGATATGAGGGGATTCTATCGAGGTATGCAGCAGGGAAACCCGATGGCGACGACCGGGATAAACCCGAATGACAACCTCATGCATTACACGGACTATTGGAAAACGCCATCGCATCAGTCTTTCTCTGCAGGTTCCCAGTGGGCAACCCCGAGCACTCCAGATTGGATCAATGATAGTCAGTTGGCGGCACCGAGCGGGAAAATCGTGTTTGACGAGAAGCTTGCGAATGCACCTACCACTCCCGATAATCTGATGGACAAAGCCATGATGGGCCTAATGCAGTCTCCGACTGGACAATGATTAGATGAGAACGGGAACGGCGATATTCATCCTCGGGATTATATTCCTAGCCATGAATTCGGCGGGGTTCCGGAATGCGCTGTTCGGGCTTGTGGTGATTGTCGGCGTCGCGGTTGAGGTGCTGATAGTTTACGGCTCCGACAAGCCGCAGACGATATTCTATGATCATGACGCGCATCCTGCATTTCTGCTGCGGGTGGGTGATTCGTGCCCGGGCGATCGGCATGTGTGGAATGGATGGTGTGTGAAATGACTATACCTCGGTAGCTCAGTGGGTAGAGCGTCCGTTTGTTTAACGGAAGGTCGATGGTTCGAGCCCATTCCCGAGGTGCCACGCTCTTGCTAATACCGGCCCATTGATCTAGAAACCTCCCATGAACGCGAACCGCCATATTTCCCCCGATCGACCGCGCCCATCTCAGGGCGTGGGGAAAATGGTATCCCGCCGCATCTGGAGTGCGGAGATTGTCGGTTCGAGCCCGACCGCCCTGACCATAACGACCACACGCTAGCTTTTGCTGGCGTAGCTCAGATGGGAGAGCATCCGTTTTGTACTCGGAAGGTCGGGAGTTCGAATCTACCCCGCCAGCCCCAAGTTTACCGCAGGGTCGCCAAGTCTGGTTACGGGTGCGATTCCCCGGAATGCGATGACTATGAGACAAACCGCGATTACGGTTAAAATGGCTTTCGTATATCGATCAACCATAGAAAAACCTCTTCTGCTATTATGGCCGCCTCAGTTGGCGACCTCTTTCATTTGGCCTGTCCGCTTCGGTCACGTTGATTGGCGTCAGCAATATCGTCATCGGAGGGAGCGCCGTCTTCGTCGGCCAAAATCTCTTTATCGATTTCGAGCTTCTGAATCAGCCGCTCGATTTCTTTCACGCCAATGTTGCCGCTCACGATCAAGCGGAAACTGGCATCTTTCGCCAGCATCCCCGTAGTTAACTCTCGTTCTCCGGCCATAACCTTTACCTTTCCGCCAAGAGGGGGCGGCGGCGGCGGATTTTGCTCTTCCTGCGCCTCTCCTCCGGCATCCTCTTCCTCTGGCTGGCGGGCGCCAGCGATAGGGTCAGGTTTATCAGAACTAGTGAGTCCTGCATAGGATATAGTGGCGTCATAAACCTTCAAAAAGTCGCGCGCTCCAGCCTCTCCGAACTTGTGCTTAAACATCAGATCATCAAGACAGGCAGCGTCGGCGGGACGGTCAGTTCCCCACTGGCTCCAGAAAAAGGCGATTTGCTTCGGGAGTAGCGCCGCTTTCTTTATGACCGTTTGCTTGGTCTCCTCCTGCGCCGATCGCAGATATGCCTTTCCCCAATCGGACGTGACGATATAGCGATCTTTGCCGCCCCCTTGGTATTCTAACAATCCATAATAGCGCAGTGCCGCAGTGGTGCGATCAACGTATGCCTTCCCCTTGATACCCCAAGCCTCCCCGATCTTTTCAGGACGGGCCGGGCTTCGTTTGAAATGGGCATCAAACTCGACGAGCCGCTCAATAGCAGCCTTTAGCGGGATATTCGGATATGCCGGGCTTCGATCCCGTTGAACTGATGGTGGCGGCACTGCATCCGTCATGGCTTTGCCCTCCTATGGCAAAGCGTATATGGAACCGAGGCGGATAAATGTCAACGACAATTTTATTTTTATCAGTTTTTTATCACAGATAGGCTTGACGGATAGATAGATAGTCCTCATGGTGGCTTCGGAACGGAGGTCGTCATGTTTAGGAGGGTTTGAGCCTTTCGGCGCGCTGGCCGAGCACCGAAGGGCAAGGAAAAAGGAAGGGCCGCTGCGTCAAACCTCGGGGGAGGAACGCAACGGCCCTGCAATCGGCTCTAGCTTCTCAGGGATCGTCTAATTGGCAGGACACCCGCCCCTACAAGTGTGGAGATGTCGGTCCGAACCCGGCTCCCTGAACCATCGAACTAGTGGGACCGACCGCGTTGGAGCGCTGCCGATCCCGAGTTACCAACCCCGGGATTGCGCCCCGAAGCGATAACCAGCCTGAATATACGCCTTGGAGGGCGTCTTTTCTAGGGTCGCTGACGGGCCATCCTTAACCAGAGGATTGCGCCCTCATGAACGTTCTTTCCCGCGAAAAGCAAATCGAAGTCATCGCCGCCCTCTGTGAAGGCGTCGGCATCCGCACTGCCTCCCGCCTAACTGGCGTCAACCGTGGCACCGTTGGCAGCCTCGCCCTACGCGTCGGTCTTGGCTGCATGGAATTGCACGACCGAATCATGGTCGGCGTTCGCACAGAGCGTCTAGAACTGGATGAGGCGTGGTCGTTCGTCGCGAAGAAGCAAAAGAACGTGCAGCGCCATGAAATCCACGCCAAGGGCAATCAGTACGTTTTCATCGCAATGGCCGGGACGCAAAAGGCCATCATCAGTTGGGGGGTCGGCAAGCGTAATGCCGAAAGCACCATGGATTTCCTGCACGACTTGCGCGGGCGCGTCATCGGCCAACCCGAGATCAGCACGGACGGCTTTCACCCGTACCGCGTAGCGATCCGGGATGCCTTCGGCGATAGCGCATCGCATGGCGTCATCGTAAAGACGTACAGCGTAACGCATCTGGTAAAGGAAGCGCAGGGCCGGTACTCGCCCGCCGCCGTAGTAGCTGTAAGCAAGGAAGTAGTAACAGGCGATCCCGACCAATACATTTCGACCAGCTACGTCGAACGGCAGAACCTTTCGCTTCGCATGGGCAGCCGGCGCTTTACCCGGCTCACTAACGGCTTTTCAAAGAAGCTGGATAACCACGTTGCGGCGGTCGCGCTGTACGTCGCTCACTACAATCTCTGCCGGGTTCACGAAGCCCTGCGCACGACGCCAGCGAAGGCGCTGGGCATTGCCGATCGGACTTGGAGCATTGCGCAGCTTGTGGACGCGGCGCTTGCCGTTGCCCCTGCTACGCCCACCGAGACCCCGCCAGATCGACGGCGAAAATTCACGGTAATTCAGGGGGGACGGGAGTGAACCAAGTCCCTCGGAGCGGGACTAACTGCTGAGTCTTAGGTGCAACAGTCAAAAAAATAGGAACCGAACCGCTTGACACGCATTGACTCGCATGGGTCAGCACAAGCATAGATTGAATATGGCGAGTTTGCGATTCCACCTGAAATTTCAGCAGGATCAAAGATTCGTTAACTGTCAAGGGCTTTCTTGTTGACCATCTGTTAAATACCTATATCCTGACGGAAGCGGCTTGACAGGCGCGGATGGGCATCCGCGTCACAATTAGTCGCGAATCAAACGTTAATACTTTTTTGCGAAGATAATAATGGCGAGAAACTGGAGCGTCCTATGGCAAAAACATCGGAAAAGACAACGGCGCCGACCCGGACGGGCGACGACTTCGTCCGTATGTATCCCTGTAACCGCCTAAATGAGCAAATCCGCGACCCGAAAGAAGGCCTGAGCGCCTTCACCGTGCTCAAAGAGACGTTTTTCGCGGAAAAATAAGCGGTTCCCTAGCAAATAGTTAACGGAAGGCCTTGCTAATTGCAGGGCCTTTTTTTATGGCTGAACGCTTGGTTTTTTGCAACTCCGCCGCGAATCGCGGCAAGGTAGTAAAATGAACGGTATTTTCAAATCTCTCGAAGATCCGGCTTTTTTCAAAAAGTATGTAACGGAAAGCTTCGAGACTGCACCATCGGCCGTGATCGAGGATTTCCCCTGTGAGCACACGATCGATCCCGAGCGTGTTCAATTTTCGCATGGCGAATATGTCCAAAACATCAAACAGTATGAGGTACTGCTCCATTCCGAGAACCCAGATCACTACAAGCGATCTGGCGCTATGCTGCACGCGCTTTACAAAAGCGACATCGTGACATCGGTAGAATTTCATGCAAGCCAATACGGCTCGCTGGAAGACGTCGAATGCGGTCATGTCTTGGGCGTTGATTATTCTCAGGCCCAGCAAATGATCCGCTTCCCCCTCTTTTATCAGTCATTTCACAATCAGATTTTGGCATTCAACTTGGCGTATCAATTGTGCTCTGCTTATGAGCCGTCTCCGCGCGGATATGATTTTGGGTATCTTTATAATGTGGCTCATTACCTGAGGAAGAACAGAGACACGACCGTCGATTCTCTGTCCATGCTCTTCAGGTCTCTCATGCATTGAAAGCCATTAGTGGCCTATTTCGCATCTGCGAGTGGCCTATTTCGGCCAGTACCCACGGAGGCAAACCGGAAATGCGCGAGGACATGACAAAAATCGGAAGCGGCCTTAACAAAATCGCGAATCTTGCCTATCGGGGCCAATTCACCGTCTGGGCGATGAAAATCACCGGTCAGTTCAATCCGGTTGTTCTTACGGCGGAAGCGCTTTCGTTCCTCGTGCAGGAATCTGGCCTCGCTAGTGGTTTGGGCGAATGGCGAAATGAACGTCGCGGCGTTTTCGGCGCGTTCCATCTCGCTACCGCACAAGAAGAAAAAGAATGGGAATCCTATGTGAAGGGAAAGGGTCCGCTTCCCATGCCCGAAGGCTATCGGCAGCTTTGCTTGTCGCTGACAGGCAAATTCCGGTCCTGATCGGAACGGTAATAAAAGGAAAGCCTCCTCAGGAAAAATCTTGGGGAGGTTTTTCTTATGGTTATTCGTGCTAGTTAAGAGTGCATGAATGCTCGTACTGAAGCCGCCGCTTATCGTATTATATGGGAAGCATTGCCTGGCCCTCAGACGTGGCTTTTGTCGTGTCCGATATTTGAAGTATTTTTCGGAGGTGCTAGAGGTGGTGGAAAATCAGACGGAATGCTTGGAGATTTTGCATCGCATGCCGATGAATTCGGAGAGGATGCAATCGGTCTGATTCTCAGAAGAGAATTGACCCAACTTCGTGAACTTATTGAACGATCTAAACAAATTTATCGGCCGCTCGGCGCCGAATGGAATGTTCAAGAAAAGATGTGGCGTTTCCCGAATGGAGCGCGTCTCACATTTGCGTATATGGACAACGACGATGATGCTGACCGGTACCAAGGCAGCGCTTTTTCCAGAATATACATCGAGGAATTAGGCGGCTTTCCCGATCCGAAACCCATTTTCAAACTCATGGCGTGTATTCGTTCACCCAACCCCAAAGTACGTTGCGGGTTCAGAGCGACTGGCAACCCAGGCGGTAGCGGTCACCAGTGGATTCGACAACGCTATATTTCTCCTGCTCCGGGCGGGATGAAAGTCATAAAATCGAAGTTTGTCAATCCGTTCACGAAAGAGGAATTTGAACAAGAAAGGGTATATATTCCTAGCAAGATAACGGACAATAAGTATAATAATACCCCTCAATATGTTGCCCGTCTGCAGATGGTTGGTAATGCCAATCTGGTTAAGGCATGGCTGGAGGGAAGTTGGGACATCATCGAAGGTGCCTATTTTGATGAATGGAACGAGCACCGCCATGTGATTCCGCAGTTTATAATCCCTGCACATTGGACGCGATACGTATCGATGGATTGGGGGAGCGCTAGACCCTCTGCGGTGCAATGGTGGGCCGTCGTTCCAGATAAATTCGATCCGATGCCAGATCATTTGCCCAGTACCTTTGACCCGCGATATGCTTATAAAAATAATCTGCCTCGGGGAGCGCTCGTCTGTTATCGAGAATGGTATACTTGTGCCACAGATGAAAATGGCCAGAGTTTGCACAACAATACCGGTCAAAAGTTAACGGCTGAGCAATTCGCAAGCGGGGTGGCGGAACGAGAAAAGCGCGAACCGCGAGACGAGAATGGGCGTCCGAGGATGGCGTATCGAGTCGCTGATCCGTCAATATTCAAGGAGGATGGTGGCCCCTCTCTCGCTGAGCGGTTTGCGGCTGAACCTTATTTTCATTTCTGGCGCCCAGCCGATAATGCTCGCGTCGCACGAAAAGGTGCTATGGGTGGCTGGGATTTGGTCCGCGCTCGGCTAATTGGGGAGGATGGCGAGCCAATGATTTACTTTTTCCCCAATTGCGTTGATACTATTAGGACATTACCAGTGCTTCAGCATGACAAAGATAATATTGAGGATGTGGAAACCGACAATGTTGAAGACCATTGCGCAGATTCCACACGCTATAGTTGCGCAAGCCGCCCCTATTCCCGCCCGGAAGGCGATCCCGACAAAGGCCGCATCATGACGGTAGGCCCGGACAATCAGTTGCAGATCAAAGATGTCATGGGAGACTTCGAAGCACCGCGCGAGGCGAAGTTCATTCCGATTAAGAGGATTTAGCCTGCATGTCCATGGTTGAGGACGATCGTGATCCGACAGAAGACGATGAGCCGGAAGACACTGGCCGCGATCCGATCATGGATGATCCGCAAGAATCCCAGCGGATGGCGAAGTATTGGAAGGGCGAGATACATGCGGTCGAGCAGGCCAATGAGAATTGGTACAAGCGCGGCGAGGATATCCTAAAGCGGTACCGGGATGAGCGGAAAGCGGCTCAGAATGAACAACGACGGTTGAACCTGCTTTGGTCGTCGGTGCAGATTTTGAAACCGGCGGTTTACGCCAAGGTTCCCCAAGCAGTTTGTGAGAGGAAATTCAATGATCGTGATCCTGTCGGGCGTGTATCTGCTACTATCCTTGAGCGCGCCCTTCGGAACGAACTACAGGAAAACGGTTTTCATCCGTCTATGCGCCGCGCGCGGGATGACTACCTCCTGCCTGGACGCGGGCAACTCTGGGTAAGATATGAGCCAGAAATCGGTGAAGGATTATCCGTCCCGACCTCAGTTGAGCCGGACGTTGCTGACGCTAGCGGAGAGATTGAGCCGCCAGACGAGAGCGAGGAGACCGAGAAACTTGAGGAGACAGGTTCCCAAATCCTGAGCGAATCGGTTCCGGTGGATTACGTCCACTGGAAAGATTTTATGATGTTTCCGAGCACGGCTCGGACGTGGGAAGAGGTTCAAGCGGTCGGCAAACGGATATTCACGTCGAAAACCTACAATATTGAGAGATTCGGCGAGGAGATCGGCCGCAAGATATTGGCTGATCCGCAGATGTCGATGCGCGATCGTATCGCAGGGGATACAGCCGCTTATACATTGGACGATCATAATACCCGGAAGCGGGTAATTTACGAGATTTGGAACAAGGCGGACCGGAAAGCCTATTGGGTTTCGACGGGGTATGATTCGCTGTGTGACTGTCGTCAGGACCCGCTAGAACTTAGGAATTTTTTCCCGTGCCCGGAGCCGCTTTCGGCCACGATGACGAACGAATCGCTGATTCCGGTCCCCGATTTCACGGAATATCAGGATCAGGCCAACCAAATCGACGAATTGACGCAGCGAATCAGCCTTTTGGCGAAGGCGTGTAAGCTTGCGGGCACCTATGATGCTTCGAATAAGGGTTTGCGTCGTCTTTTGGATGAAACGGTCGAGAATGAACTGATTCCGGTAGAGAATTGGGCGATGTCGGCGCAAAAAGGCGGTGTTGCGGGCTCGATTTCGTTCCTGCCGATTAAAGAAGTCGCGGAAGTGCTCCAAATATTGATGGGAGTCCGCGATAAGGTCATGCAGGACTTTGATCGGGTCACTGGAATGCAGGCATTGGTCAGCCAAACCGATGATGCGCGGGAAACCCTTGGCGGACAGCGATTGAAAGCTAATGGAGGGCAGACCAGGATTGAGGACCGGCGGGAGGAAGTCGGTCGATTTGCTCGTGATGTTGTCCGATTGGTGGCTGAGGTTATCGCCAAGCATTTCCAGCCGGCCACACTGATAGAAATATCCGGGATTTTGTATGAGGAAGGCATTGATCCTGCCTCAATGCAGCCAGTGGCAACGGATGCGCCACCGATCGCGCCTCCAATGGCTCCTCCTGCTACGGGAATGGCCCCTCCGGGCGGACAGATACAGTTACCGCCGCCACAGCCCGGCGCGCCGATGGCCCCGCCAATGGTGCCCGGGCAGCCTCCTGGCACGATGCCACCGCCCGGAACCGGAATGGTGCCGTTTCAGCCTCCGATGGGTGGCGCACCTCCCGGAATGCCGATGCCCGGCCAGATGCCATCCCCGCCTGGAATTGGCATGCCGACGCCTCCACCTGGGGCATCGCCGCTGCTGTCACCAAAGGTGATGCAGGTATTGCAGCGCATCAAGAAGGCGATAGACCTCCTAAAGCAGGATATCCCTCGCGGCTACCGGATTGATATCGAAACCGACACGATGATTGCGGGCGATGTCCAGCAAGAGCGGCAGGACGCGACTGAATTTATCACGGCGGTGACGAAATTCCTTGAGACGGCACAGATGTTGGGCGGACAAAATCCTGCCATCGTTCCGTTACTGGCCAAAATGCTGCAATGGGGTGTGCGGAAATTCCGGACCGGTCGTGATCTGGAATCGGCGATCGACGAATATGCAGAGAAGGCGGAAAAGACGGCTACGGCCAACGCAGCGAATATGGGGGGCCATCAGAATCCGGAACAGATTAAAGCGGCAGCCGATGCGGCGCGAGGCCAAGCCGAGATACAAAAGGCCAAGATCGATCAGCAATCCCAAGCCCAGAACGATCAGAGAGACCAAACTATTGCAGCGCAAAACCATCAATGGGATGTCGAAAAGCTCCAGATGGAAATGCAGATGCAGCGGGAACGGCATGCATTCGAGATGCAGAAACTGGCCAGCGAGAGGATGGCGCATGCGGCGCAGACTGGTTTACCGGTCCCGTCGATGGAGACGGCGACGGCGCAAGGCCACCAAGACAACGTGATGCATTTGGCGAATGCGGCTAATCTTATCCACAAGGCAGCGACTACGAAAAAGAGGATAGTTCGCGACCCCAGCGGCCGTGCTATCGGTATTGAGCCTATTCCGGAAATAGAGAATCCACAATGAATGTCGATAAGGATGGCATTGTGCACCAGCCAAGCCGGAAGTGGTATTCCATGCGAGAGACGCTGGAAATTTATGCCAACGGCGGCCATGTTGTTTTGACATTGAAAGAACCGACGCCGCGCCAGAAGTCTTTGGCGGCGTTTAGGGCTAGAAAAGATAATGGAGATTCCAATAAATGAAGGTTGCCCTTGTCGGCACGTGCCCAAGCTCCCGCATGCTAGCCCCCTACGCTAACGGAGATTGGGAAATATGGGCATGTTCTCCCGGTAACGCCTATGGGTTACTGCCTCGGATAACGCGGTGGTTTGAGATACACGGCGATCTTGGCTGGGCGGAATCGGGGAGATGGGGGGCGTCGAAATATGTGGATTGGCTGAATGAGCAAGAGTTTATGATCTATGCTCAGAGCCGAGAATATATCAAGCACGCAACGCCGTATCCGATTGACGAGATGATCGCGAAGCACAGTCTGTATTTCTTCACCAGCACGTTCGCCTATATGATGGCGCTGGCGATTGCGGAGGGGGCAACAGAAATCGGGCTGTACGGCATCGATATGTCCGGGTCAACGGAATATCAGGAACAGCGTCCCGCAATGCAGCATTTCATTGTCATGTGTATGGCGATGGGGATCAAGGTTGGCGCTCCGGACGAGAGCGATATCATGCGACCACCGCCACTGTATGGTTATGGCGATGCCACACCGCACGGTAGGAAAATGTATGTCTACCAGAACGAAATCGAATCCAAGATCAAGGAAACCGAGAACTTCAAGCGGCAGTCCGAATTGGACATTGCCTTGCTCAAGGGTGTGAGTGAAGGAATCGATTATGCGCGCCGGATTTGGGGAAATGATCGGGTTCCGCTGCGACCATTGAACGTGGTAGAACCAAAACCGCTCAAGCTTGTGACGACGAACGAATAGGAGGCGACACTGAGTTACTTTTTTATCAACGGCGCACTGACGGCATCAGCCGCGTTCAACCAATACGGTGCTCTTGTTTATGCTGGAGCGACGCCTCGACGCGGCAAGGTATATGAATTGCTGATGGGAGCGGCATCGGCACCAAGCGCGACCGATACGCCGATTCAGTATGATCTTTCCCGGGTCACCAGCTCGGCGAGCGGCGGAACATCATATGCGCCTCAGGTTCTCGATCCTGCGGATATAGCGACGCCATCAGCGGTTGCTTACATCACGGCATCGGGGGCGACGCTCACCGCATCAAGTTCGGTATTCAACGTCAACCTGAACCAGCGCAACTCGCAGCGATGGACGGCGGCGCAGGAAAGCCAGGCGCTGATTTATCCGGCTACAGCGAGCAACGGATTTGCGTTCCGGGCGCTGTCACCGTCCTACGGTGGTTCGGTTGGCACCGGATTATATTTCCAGGAGTGATTTTGTGTCGCTCCGTTACGGAAAATCAACTGGGTTTTTCGAAACGATCGGGCCAGAGGGCACGGTTCGCAAAAATACGTATAAGTGTCAACATTGCCAGTTCATTGTCAGTTTTGAACCGTTCTGCGATCCTGCGGACGCTGGCGGTCATTGCAAGCTTTGCGATGATTTGATCTGCAAGAACTGTGTCCGTCGCGGCGTGTGCATCACGGTTGAGGAGATGTTGGCCCACATGGAAGGCGGCTGGATAGATCGCGCCAAGCTTGAGGAATGGGAGAAAACTCCTGTGATCGCGATCGGAACGTGATGCATGACATTGTTATTTGTTGATCTTGCCAGATTTAATCCGACACTTGGCGGCACAACGGATTGGGTAGTTTCATCAGCTGCTGCTGGTTGTCAGACACCAGCCTTGGGTGGAATTACGAATGGAATCACGGTTAAATATTATGCTGTCAGTGCTGATCTGACACAATGGGAAATCGGTCAAGGAGTCTATAATACCGGTACAAGCACCCTTCCCCGCACCACAGTGCTTTATAACTCTTCGGGCACCGGGACTGCATCAGGCCAGTCTGGTGCTGGCACGAAAATCAATTTTTCGACCGTGCCCCAAGTATCGCTTGTCGCACTCGCGGAGGATATGGCCTTTACGCCGGGTAGTTGGACACAAACCGTATTAACTTCCGGTTCCGGGACGTACAACCGAAAAACAGGTTGCACAGCAATTCGGGTCCGACTTGTCGGCGGCGGCGGCGGCGGCGGCGGCTCTGGTACGACCCCTGGCGCGGCAACAGGCGGCGGCAACACGACGTTCGGAACGTCACTATTGACAGGCAATGGTGGCGCTCCCGGTACTACCGGGGGCGGTTCTGCGGCTGGCGGCACTGGCACTGGCGGAACTGTCAATGTTACAGGACAAAATGGCGGTTCAAGTCAAGGCGGCCTAAATCATGATGGTGGTTATGGTGGTAATGCGCCCTTCGGGCTTGGATTCGGTGGTCCAGGTGGTCCAGCGGGGGCAAATCAGGGATCAGCTGCGACTGGCTTTGGTGCTGGCGGCGGGGGCGCTGGTGATGCCGGTACCGGAAATACTGGTGGTGGTGGCGCCGCTGCCGGTGGTGTTGAAACTCTGATCGTAAGTCCTGCTGCAAGTTATTCCTATGTTGTAGGTGCAGCAGGAGCCGCAGGAACTGCCGGCACAGCGGGTGCTGCGGGCGGTGCTGCAGTTGGCGGAATTATCATAATTGATGAATACTATTAAAGGAGAGATTTAATGCGTCTTCTAATCGCGATCGTTGTTTTTATGATGTTAGGTGCTCAAGCAGAGGCGCGTATCTGCACGGCTTCGCTGACTTTCACGGCCAACGCGCCCGTGACTAGCGCTTATGACGATCATTGCATTTACGTTGACACCACGGCTGGCCCTATCACCTTGACGATTGATCCACCGACCACGTTCGGAGTAGGCGAGGTCACCATTAAGAAGATCGGCATCGTATCGAACCCCGTCATCATCAACGGCGCGTTCGAACAAAGCCAATCGCAACTGCGCGAGGCGCTTGAGGGCGATAGCCTCACACTCCACAGCGATGGCGTCAGTTCAAATTGGTTCATGGTAGCGCCTGGATTCGCTCTGCAGCGAGGTTGGTCGCACTGCCGTACCGAGCATGACATTTCGACCGTGAGCAATACGGTCAATGAGCAAGACGGTGGTTTCTGCTATGCCGTGGATGTTTGTTCGGCTGGCGCAAGCGTCATGGAAAACCTGCCAGCTATCTCGGCGGTGACCTTCGATCATCAGAATTTCACCATCAAAATCATGCGGCTAGATAGCTGTTCAACCCCGCCTCCCGGAGCCGTCGTCAGCATCATCGCTAACTCGGTGCCCGATACGATCAGATGGAACCACGTCGGCAGCGCTACTGGCGGGACATGCGGAACTGGCGGTCTATGCAAGATAGACTTGACCACAAATTATCAGGTCGTTGATCTATGGGCGCAAGGCGTTGGCGTTGGTTGGATCGTCACTGGTTCTCAGGGCTTTTGACGGATGGGATATCGGGGTCTCGTGTAGGCCACCATCACAATCACCAAATAGAACGATGGTGCTGCCCAACAATAGGCACGCAGGCGATGCTGGAAGGTTAGAACGCTTGTAATGTTGTAGACTGGCGGTCACCGCTATGGACATCGTCGCGATGGCAATGATCAAGTAAAAAGGACGAACCATTTTCGGACTCCGTTAAAGGATTACGATGTCGCTTCTCGGCTTTGATGCTATCGGTCGTGAGGCGATTGGTCAAAATCCATTCCAAACGTCGCCATCAACCTTTGGTGGTCAGTTTGGGATATGGCCGCCAGCGCCGAAGCCAGTTAACTTTGCCAAAGACTGGATAGCATTTTCCGGTAATGTTCAGGTTCAAATACCGCACGTCCTGCCGTTCTTTTCTCCGTTTGATCCAGCACCACGACCACGGAATTTCGCGAGGGATTGGGTAGCTTATTCGGAGACGGGATTTACGGTCGTCCCCGTCAATCAGATTGGCATTGATTTTACCCAATTTTCACCTGGGCAACATGCTCGGAACTTCGCTCGGGATTGGATCGCATATTCCGGCAGCATCCAGATCGAAGAATTTCCGCTCATCGGTATCGATTTTCTGCCGTTTGCGCTGGGACGAGCGGCCAAGCTATGGTCCGGTCAGGGGCCGCAATGGTGGCCGTACTACTTCAATGCGCCGTTCAAGCCATCCGGACGAGATACCCATGATGGCGGCCATCTGCGGCGGCATTGGCATCATCGGCGTCCCTCGGTTTATTCGCAGGAATATTACGACGAACTACGCAGACTCCAGAAGCTTCGCGAGTCCAAGGACGATGACGACGAGGAACTGATCGAGGAAATCAAGCGGATCGTTCCGAATCTGCTGATTCCGATCAATCGGTTAATTCCGCCGCTAATGCTGCCATCGCTGAGACAATTACCCCCATTTCGGCCGGTCCCGTCATTGACGATGAACCCGCCAGCCTTTAGGCTTGCAACTCCAGAGGAAATAGCGGCGGATGATGAGCAGATTATAGCCATGATTCTCGCTCAAGAATGATGATTGTGGAAATGTTTCTGCGCAACCTATGGTGTATGTTGTTTCACCGCCGAGCGGTCCACGAGATATCGGCGGTCGGGGATTACAAGATCATGCGTTGCGATAAGTGCCAGATTACGTGGACGGAGCCGCGATAATGGAGCGTATGTGCAAGGTTTGTCGCAAATGGCACGACCTCGACAAGCCATGGCCCGCCAAATGCGTCCGATTCACCAAATCCAGCGCTCCGAACGTCATTTCGGACAACCTCGGGACGCATCTGCGGCACATGGGGACGGGACAGATGCTGGATAGTAAGTCGGCATTTCGAGCGGCGGATAAGGCCTGCGGTGCGGTATGCGTCGGGAACGAGGCGACGGCGAAACCACGGAAATTCATTGAACCGCCGCGACCGGGGCCGGATATCAAGCGGGCTATTGATCAGTTGCGGGGACGATGATGAGTGACGATCGTTTCGCAGAATTATCGAAGGAAGATCAGCGCCGCTATATGGCACAAGCTCTCGGATGCAATCCTAATTCTCCAGGCGGATGGCCAAATTCAATTATTGATAAGTTGGTCAATATCAGGCTAGCGAAGGGATCGAAGGCCTATTACCAAGAACTCGGATATTTTCTTAGCCTAAATTGAACATGCGTATAACGCCACAGTTGCTTAATCGAAAATCCAATGATATGACGGAACCATGATCAGGCATCTTTTCCTAAATTCGGCTGCAACATTTTCTCCCCCGGATGCCCCCGGTGCCGATTCTGGAGGTACCGATCAGGTTGCCGATCTCGGCGGATCGCCCGAACCCGCAGGAGGCGCGCCAGATGGTGGTGAAGCCCCTGCGGGCGGTGCGGAACCTGCGCCGGCACCGAAGGAAGATCACGCCAAACCCCGCGTCGAGACGGTTGGAGAGAGCGTTAGACGCGCCACGGCCGAGACGAAGGAAAAGGCTGAGGCCGCCGCGAAGGCCAAAACGACTAAGGCGGCTACCTCGGCTAAAGACAATCAGCAGACTGATGGCGCCACTGCTGGCGACAAGACTGCGAAACCAAGCTCCGAAGACGGAAGTACGGCGCAAACCGATCCTAGCCCAAAAGCAGAGGACGGACCGCCTACCTCATGGACTGCGGCAGAAAAACAGCTTTGGACACAACTTCCAGACGCGGCCAAAACTGCAGTCTTGAGGCATGACCAGAACACCTCAAAGGGTGTAGCTGAACTACGAACACGATACCAAGAAATCGATACAGCAGTCGCTCCATACAAAGCGGTAATGACGCAAAATAACGTCACTCCCGGACAGGCCATTTCGCAACTATTCAAATGGCACATGGAATTGGCTGGCCCGAACAAAATCGAGGCCTTCCGACAGCTCGCGAAATCATTTGGTGTTGACCCAGCAACCATTGCTGCTGCTCCCGCAACGACGGAGAAGCAAGCCGATGCCAACCCCGACAATTCGATTCCTGAAAACCTCCGACCGGTAATCACCAATCTGGAAACGCGCCTCAAGACGTTTGAGGAACGCGAATCTGCCGCAATGCAAAACGCGGCAAAACAGACGTGGCAGAATTGGTCGAAAGACAAGCCGCATGCCGAGACGGTACGTGGTTTGATGGCTAACTTGATCAATTCGGACCTCGCCCTTATTCAGGCAGGACAGCCGCAGATCAGCAACACCATCAAAAACGGATCAATCGACATGGATGCCGCATACGAAGCGGCTAAATACGCACATAAAGAAGTGCGAGAGGCTTTGATTCAAGAGGATCAGGCAAAGCGTGACAAGGAAGCCAGAGCGGCTGCCGAGAAGGCCAGGAAAGCGGGCGCAAGCCTGAAATCTGGCGCCCCGGCAGGCCCGATCAGCGCCAGTTCGAACGCAGCGCCAAGGAACGAAACCGTCGCGGAAAGCATCAAGCGTGCTCTCGCCGAAGTTCGGGGAACGCAGCACTAACCCCACAGGGGAAATGTGCCATGGCCTCTCCCGGCCTTTCCGAAATTGTTACCACTACGCTGCGTAACCGCACTGGTTCGCTGCAGGATAATGTAAGCAGGAACAATGCCCTGCTTCATCGTCTCAACAAAAAGGGCAATATCAAAACGTTTGACGGCGGTCGAACTATTGTCCAGGAGTTAGACTACAACAATAACTCCACCTTCGTCTGGTACTCCGGGTTAAGTGTTTGAGCCCCGGTTAATGCCTTAAGGGCGTAATAAAGAGGACGATCTACGTGTTTCATCTTCCATCGATTGCAGGGACCACAAAGCGTCTGGGCGTTTTCCCGGATATTAATGCCGCTGCACATCACTGGCAGGATGTGGTCAAGAACAAGTTCTTCGGTCGATTTGCACCATTTGCATTGTGGTTCGATCCATTCGGCTTTCTGTTCCTTCGTAAAGATGAAGTGATGCCTCGGGGCGTTTTCTCTAAAATTATCCCAAGGTTTATTCTCTCCATTTCTACAGTATGCGATCATGTCAGCGCGATTGGTTCGCCAGCGCTCACGAAGGGCCGCCGACATTTTGGCGCGCGCTTCCTTAGTTTGCTTGAAGACACCTTTCTTCGGGCCTGTGCCTTTGGGCGGATTAAGTCTTCTGCCTTCGATAATACGTTGGCGAGATTCTGGAGAATGAGTTTTTCCGTAGAAAGGGTTATTTTTTCCTACGTTGTAGGCCGCTTTACAACCGACGTTGCAAAACTTTTTTGTATCCGTCCGAATATTATGGATGGCTCGGTAAATAAGCGTTCCGCAATTCAGGCAAGGAAAACTCTCGCCAGTCTTTTTACGTCCCATGGATTAACCTGCAAACTGGGTGAAAACGGTGAAAAACTTGTTACGGGGTAACTCGTACTAAGTCAATACCGTGCCAAGCTATCGATGTAAGGCGAAAGCCCGAGGGCGATAGAAGGTGTAACGACTAGATGCCGCGCGAAAGCAGTAATGCATCCACGAGTGCCCAGGCCGAAAGGCATGAGATAGTCTGGACTATGCCGTGAGGTATAGATGCAGGGGATAAAGAGCCTCTGCGGTAACATAGTAGCGATCAAACGCTTAATATTTCGCCAAGCCAAACGTTCACGGCAGCGGAATTTCCAATAAGGCAGGCCGCGCTCGCGATTTCGATCTCGGGCTTGGAAGAAATTCAGAACAGTGGTTGGTAACTTGGCCACTTAATCGGGTGAAACGGGGGACGGTGAGAATCCCAATCCCGTAGGAAGCTATCAACGTAAGACGAAAGTCCCAGGGTGATAGAACCTCTAACGCATAGGCAGTGACGAAAGAATAATCTGCCCACGAGCGCCCGACAGGAAAGAAAGACGAAATGACTAAAGGCCACGCAAAAGACCTATCCGGAATGAGGTTCGGAAATATGGTCGTCGAGTATCGGAATGGTTCCGATGCTAACTGCATGGCTCTTTGGATGTGCAAATGTGATTGTGGAAATTCAGCTTCAATTCGTGGCGCGTTTTTGCGTAAAGGTCAGATTTTCTGCTCTAAGCAGTGCAGCCTTTATACAAAGCCGATGCGGATTGATTTAACAGGCCAGAAATTCGGACGGTTGACCGCAGTGGAATATCTGAAGTCGACAAAATCCGGAAAGTCTGTGTGGCTCTTCTTGTGTGATTGTGGGGAGACGACGATTTGTCCCCATGACAATGTGACGAACGGACATACCATAAGCTGCGGGTGCCATGGCATTCGTAGTCGTGTCCGGCACGGTCAAAGCAAGACGAGGGCGTATCAGAACGCCGCACATAGAAAATGGGTTGATGAAAACCCGGGTAAGTTTCTTGCGAACGTCAAGAGACGGACTCCTGCCCTGAAGCTTAGAATTCCGCAATGGCTCACAGATGAGTATTGGTCGCAGATCGATGCCCATTACTCGGAAGCGAGGAGACTGACGAAGGAAACCGGTATCATTCACCACGTTGACCACATCTATCCCCTTCGTGGGAAGACGTGCAGCGGATTGCATGTACCGTGGAATCTTCAAGTCATCACTCGTACAGCGAACTTGCACAAGGCTAATCGTTTTCCTGAAGATGTATGCTGGACTAACGCGAATTAGATGAAGCGTTAGAAGTAGGGGATAAAAAGCCTCTACGGTAACAGGCCTCGGAAGAAGCCATTATCAACCTGCTTGAAGGCCGCGTCAAAAACGGTGAGCGCACTTTTTTGAACGGACTCAGCCAGGGGGCGTATGGGGACGGCACGGTTGCCAACTCGATTGGCGGCTTGCAGTTGCTTGTGGCGGCGTCGCCTAACACGGGTATCGTCGGCGGTATTGATCGGTCACAGTATTCGTTCTGGCGGAACATCACGTTCTCGGCGGCAACGAATGGTGGCGCACCGACATCGGCTGCGAATATCCAGGACTACATGGATCAGATGTACGTACAGCTTGTGCGTGGCAATGACCATCCGGACCTGATCGTCGCCGACAACAACATGTATCGGTACTACCTATCGTCTCTACAGGCCATCCAGCGCTTGCAGGGAGACACCGACCTGGCGAACCTCGGATTTGAGACGCTGAAGTATCTCAACTGCGATGTCGTGCTCGACGGTGGCTACCAGGGCCAGTCAACCGATCCGTTGCCGTTCCAGACTAGCTCGGGAACGTCGGCAGTTGGTGGTTCACCAACCAACACGATGTTTTTTCTCAATTCGAACTATATTCACTGGCGCCCATACGCCGGTCGCAACATGGTCCCGCTTGATCCCGATCGGTTCAGCGTGAACCAAGACGCGATGGTCAGACTCGTGGGCTGGGGCGGGAATATGAGCCTTAGCTGCGCCTTCCTTCAAGGTGTTATTACGACCTAGTTTGTAATGCACTTTGTTTTATGTCATGTAGGTTTTCCCGAAATGGAGAACCAAAATGACTGTAGATCGAACTGGACAACGTTATGGCCGTCTCACGGTTATCGAAAGAACTACCAAGTCTAAGCCTGTCAATACGGTCTCAAATCAAAGGAGAACATATTGGCTTTGCCGCTGCGATTGTGGAAGCGTTATCGAGGCATCGGGAGAAAATCTAAGGTGTGGCAATACATCATCATGTGGCTGCTCTCGTATCAAACATGGCATGTCAAAAACAAAAGTCCATCACGTATGGCGGGCTATGCTTTATAGATGCGATAATCCTAATGATCATGCTTATCACAATTATGGTGGCCGTGGCATCAAGGTTTGCGAGGAATGGCGTAAGTTTGAGGTGTTCTATAGTGAAATGGGTGATCCACCTCGTGGAGGAACAATAGAGCGTAAAGACACGAGTGGTCCTTACGCCAAGTGGAATTGCAAATGGGCTTCTATGAAAGAGCAACAGAACAACAAGCGGAATAACGTGGTGCTTGAAGCATTCGGAAAATCTCAGACCATGACACAATGGGCTGAAGAATATAGGATGCCGCTGAATACACTACGTAACCGCTTGTTTCGGGCTAAGATGCCTGTGGAAGATGCTCTGACGGCGAGAAGCATGTTAGGAAAAAACAGGAGCTAAACGGCTATGGCCACGATCATCACTAATTTCTACACTGTGGACAATCAGGTCGGAGCAAACCTGAACACTCCGCAGACGATCAATACGACGACCAATCCGGAGGTGCCGGCACCGAACGATACTCTTGGCGACATCTGCCAAGGGATCAACGGTTCGCAGTGGTTGTTTGTGCAGGCATCGACGACAGTTACCGCGTTCAATGTTGTTATGATCGACAATTTGTTCAAAGCGAACAATGTCAACTTCAGCGATCTCAGCGGCTCGTCTACCTTCTCGCTATCGAAGACGCTCGGGCTTGCTGAGTTCCAGACATCGGTTGCTAATGCCGGCGATTACTTCTGGGCTCAGTTGGCGGGTCGCGGCGGTTCGGCCGTCAACGTACTGAGCACGGCGGCGGCGAATGCTCAATTGTATATTTCAAGTTCGTCTCCGGGATCGCTTACCACCACGGTAGCTTCGTCGGTTTCGAACGTTGCGGTATTCAATGCGGCTATTCCGTCATCTCTGACTGGTGCAACCGCTGCGGTTGAGTTGGTATTCGCCTATATGCGGGCATCCGCATAATGGTCGTACACGAAATGCCGCCTCCGGAAATCCAGGAACAGGCTGAACACCTGTTCTGGAATAAACTCGGTGGGGTTACGACAACGGCTGCGACCTCGACGGATGAATCCATGGATAATGTTCGTGCCAATATCGGGCGTGGTTATCCATGGTTTCACGATGTTTGCTTGATTCGTGATGAGAACAAGATACCTGGGCGGCGGATTGCATTGGTTGGTGGCGGTCCATCGCTCAAGGATACGGTCGGGGAATTGTTGGATTTTACTACTGTCATGGTTTGTGGTTCTGCTCATGATTGGTTGCAGGAATATTCTCCGCGTATTCCGACCTATTGCGCGGTTTGTGATCCTGACCCTGTGATGGCGAATTATCTTCGGAAACCTGACAAGGATACAACTTATCTGATCTCAAGCCACGTCAATCCAGTGGTATATGATGCCCTTGAGGGGCATAATATTATTATGTGGCATTGCTGGCCGATCGGTGAGGGTAATGAGGAAGCGAAAGATTTCCTCCAAGAGCATACCCCAGGATGGGTAGCTATTGGCGGTGGTTGCACGATTGGCCTTCGGGCAATTACTATAGCGATGATGATGGGATACACGGACCTTCATTTTTTTGGGTTTGATTCCTGTATGACAATGCAGGATGATCATCATGCTTATCAGTTTGTTGATCCTACGAAGGAATTTCTTGGCGATGTTTACGATGTCAAGATAGGGATGGGAGAGATAAACGGTCCGGAGATCAAGGCTTATCGCGTCGCCGGTTATCAATTAGCCCAGGCTGAACATTATAAGCAAAGTCTCATGGCATTCGGTCATTTGTTCAAGCCGACGTTTCATGGTCCTGGCCTACTTGCGGATATGCAGAGAATGATTGATCTCGAAACTAAACGACTAACAGCAGAGGAGAAGGCCGCATGAGCGGATATATCGGCGACGGACTTCCGGATAGTGGAAGATGGACTCGGGCACCGGACGGCAATGTTCAGACTGGCCCGTCTGATGATGCAATGCTGGTCATCTTCTATAAGCGACCGGTTCACAATGAAATCAAGTCGGCTGCGGCTGGCATTCCGATTTATGAGGATGTGGATTTCGTCAAAATCCAAGCTCCTGGTGAAGGCAATCTTCAGGTTGTCGAGAAGCCGGTTGATCAGACCCACAAGCGCCGTTGGCCAGCGCAATGGGCTGCGTATGCGCAGGGCAAAGATCAGGTTGCGGACGGAACGCCGCTCGGTCTTCTCTTTCCCCGCCATCCATCGGCTATCGCCATGTTGCAGGGACTGGGCATCATGACGGTGCAGCACCTCGCTCATGCGAGTGCGACCGCAATTGATGCGATCGGCATGCACGGACAGGATTACGTCAACTATGCCCAGAAATATCTCAATGCCGGGGCTGGTGGTGCGGCATTCCATCAGATGCAGCGTGATCTTGAGGTGGCGACCCGTGAAAATCATCGTCTCAAGAAGGATGTTGACGATCTTCGGCATCAGATGACACAGGTTAATCAGACTTTGATGGCTAATGCGGGAATGGGCATTCCGATGCCTGGTGTTCCGCGCAACCCTGCGCCAGCACCGGCTCAGCCGATGCCGGGTGGTGCGCCGATGCCTCGTATGCCATCATTTGAAGGGCCGACGTTCGATGCGCAGACGGCGCAGATCAATGCAAATCACGCGATGGCCGACAATCAGCCCCAGCAGGAGCCAAAAAGGCGCGGTCGTCCTCCGGGATCGAAGAATAAAGCGGCCTAACGGCCAAGGGCAAACCGTGCAATCCGTGCGGTCCCCTTTTTCTCTCCCCGCCAAATGCGGGCTAGGAGGATACTACAATGGTTGAACCACGCGGACTTATTGGTGTTGGTATGCCATCGCAACTCGCTAAACGACTTGGTATTCCAGCAAGAACCACAGATTCCAACTTGAACGGCATCGGAACGACATTTGCTGGCGCTGCGGCTATCGGTCAATTTCAATTTTATGTTCGTGCCAACGCGCAATCTACAGCCATTGGCTATGTAATGCCGAACAATGCTGAAGTCGGCAGCGATTATATGATCTTTAATACGGGGGCGGTCACTGCGGAAATTTGGCCGCCATCCGGTGGAACATTCAATGTAGCTGCTGGTGCGACGGCTACAGGGACTAGCCTCGCCGTAGGAAAGGGCATGTTCTTGATTGCCGTGACCGCAAGTACATTCGATGCTTTCCTGACTGCGTAAGGGAGGAATGTCCAAATGACTGCTCCAGGTTATCTCATGCGGTTAGGAATGCCGAGCCAACAAGCGAAACGTCTCGGCGTTGATTCAGGAGGTGGTGGTGCTAACCTCAATGGTGGGGCAGCATTTGCCAGTGCTACCGCCATCGGACAATTTGCGATATATGTGCGTGCCAATGCTCAAACTGGCGCGAATGTATATCAAATGCCGAACAATGCAGAAATTGGTACCGAATTTATGATTTTCAATATCGGAGGTACCACTGGTGGAGTCACCGCGAATGTTTACCCGCCAACTGGCGGAACGTTCAACATCGGCAGCGCTTCTGCTACATCGACATTGACAACTGTTGCGACAGGAAAGGGTATCTTTTTGGTCGCGATTACGGCGAGTACATTTGACGTGTTTCTGTCTGCCTAGAGGCTTCTGGAGCATGGTCAATGCCAGTCACCGCGTTCACGCCAAAGACGTGTCTACAGATCGCTAACGCGGCACTGGGGGAGCTTGGCTTCCCTCAGGTCGCAAGCTTGAACGGAAATACCGACCCGACTGCGATACAGGTTCTCGCGCTGCTCAATGCGGAAGGCGAGGAACTGCGGGACACTGCGGAAGAGGGCTGGTCGTGTATGCAGACCGAGTTCAACTTGGTCGTGAACACGCCGATTATCACGACTGGTACAGTTAGCCTAAATTCTCCGGTGGTTTCTGCAATCCCAACCACTGCCGGCTTGAGTGCGGGCAACTGGGCTGTGTTTGGAGCGTTCCTGCCGAGCGCTGCCCGTATCCTCAATCTCGGGGATCAGAGCGGCAACAATCCAACGACCACTGTTACGTTGACGATGGAATCGACCGGTGCGGTAGCGGGGACGCCGCTGACATTTGCGCAGGATACCTATGCTCTGCCGGCCGATTTGAAGGCCTATGTCGATCGAACATGGTGGGACCGGACAAATCGATGGGCATTGCTTGGCCCTGATAGTCCTCAATTAGATCAATGGCACCGATCCGGCATCGTCCAAACTGGTCCGCGCCGGCATTTCCGCCAGATCGGAAACTCACTGAACAATACCTATCGGATTTGGCCCGCCCCAGCCGAGTTGGTTAACCCGATTCAGATCGTATTCGAATATCTATCAACGAATTGGGTCAATATGACCGGTTCGACCGTGAGCACGGGCACCAATTCGCTGTTCACGAACGATCTCGACACGTCGTTCCTAGACGATCGCGCTCTGATCATGGGCCTGAAATGGAGGTTCAAGAAGATCAAGGGTTATGGCGGCTGGGAAGATGATCGCAACGATTATGTCGATTTCGTTGATCGGCTGATGGCGCGAGATGGAGCCTCGCCAACGCTATCGTTCGTGAGAAGGGTGCATCCATTCCTGATCAATCCAGAATTCGCGGTCCAAGACGGCAACTACCCCGGATTTGGAAACTAAGGAGAAGCAGATGGGATATCTTCAAACCACGACAGGTGTCACAACTGTTGGCCCAGGCGCAACATTGTCTTTTACTACGCCAATTTGCGCACAACTTGCTTTGCAAGTTTCAGGATCAGGGTCAGGAAATGTTGTCGTTGAAGCTAGTTTGGATGGGACAAATTTTGTCCAAATAACCATGAGCGGAGGCGGAATTCTAAGTAGTAATTCCCAGTCTATCTGTCCGATTGCCGCTATCAGATATCACGTAATGAGTATTTCAGGTACTCTCTCTATTTCAATAGCTGCTGCTCCACTAGGGTCTGAATGATTCATGCGAAAGCTTCAGGCCAGCAGACCCAAAGCGCCTTATGCGCAACAGGAAACTGAAGCAGTTCAGATTCCGGCGCCCACGTCTGGCTGGAATGCCATTGACGCTTTGGCAAATATGGACCCGAAGTATGCGCCAATCCTAATCAACTGGGTGCCGAGAACATCATGGATAGAGCTTCGCGCTGGTTATAACGCTTGGGTACAGGGACTCGGTGCTAATAGTCCAGTCGAAACGTTGATGGCATACAAGCCAGTTAGCGGCACACAATTCTTGTTCGCGGCATGCGGCGGCAACATCTACAACGCAAGCAATCAGGCGGCTCCGGTTCAGGTTCTTAGCGGATTTGCTAGCAACCGTTGGCAATATCTCAATTTCGATGTTCCTGGCGGGTCAGATTATCTCTACATGGTCAACGGCAGCGATAATCCGCAGCTTTGGGATGGCACCGTCTGGACATCGCCGACGATCACAGGTGGACCAGCACAGACGACTTTCTTCAATATCCACTCGCATCAGAACCGGCTTTGGTTCATCCCTAATAATTCGACGACAGTTTATTATTTGGCTGCCAGCGCGATTACTGGAGCATGTTCGCCGCTTGCTCTTGGCTCATTCATGACCGAGGGCGGCTTTGTCGTCGCCATGGGGACGTGGACCTATAATGGTGGGACAGGCCCGCAAAATCTTGCTGTGTTTATCACCTCCCGTGGTCAGACAATTATTTATGCTGGCACTGATCCGACAAGTTCGAGCACTTGGACACTGGTTGGCGTATTCAATCTGCCACCTCCACTTGGTATCCGATGCTTTCAACAGATTGGCTCCGATCTCGGCATCATCACGCAACAAGGCGTCTTGCCGCTGTCCCAAACCATCCAGCTTGATACCGGTGCGGTGCGAGCAAATGCGATCACGGGACGCATTCAAAATGCGATGCTCCAGGCTGCAACATCATACGGAAGCAATTTCGGCTGGCAATTGATTAGCTATCCGGCACAAGGGCTGCTGTTCCTCAATGTGCCGCAGCAAACCAACACTTCTCAGGTTCAATTCGTCCAAAACTTTCTGAACGGCGCATGGACGCAATTCCAAGGATGGAATGCGAATTGTTTCGAGATTTTCAACGATCAATTATTCTTCGGTGGAAATAATGGGGTGGTGTCGAATGCCTACCAGGGGCCGGCCGATCTAGTCTCGCCGATAGTCGCCGATATGCAGTGTGCATTCAACTATTTCGGTGCGCCTGGTCGTATCAAACGCATGACTATGATTCAGCCGATGCTTGTGACGGGTGGCACGATCGTGCCGACAATTGGCGTTGATGTCGATTTCGGTTCTGTCTCGCCAACGGCCGCCGTCAGTTCGTTCGTGGCGACTGGTGGAATTTACGATACGTCACTTTACGATGCTTCGTTCTATGCGCAGGGGCCGTTACCGCAATCAACTTGGCAATCCGTTCAGGCGGAAGGTCATGCACTCGCGGTTCGGATGAAAGTCAACGTTCTGCCGAGCGGCAGCGGCGCTGGTTCTGTATTTGATACGGGAACGTTCGACAATATGCTTTTCGATGGTTTCCAAGGGCAACAGCCATCGATACTCCAGATAAACGCGTTTAACGCAGTTGTGGAAATGGGCAACTGGGTATGATCCCGAACCCAATCAAAACAGAACGACAGACCGGCCTCTGCCTGCCGCATGGGCTGTTGTTCGGCCATGATATGCCTGTGGCGCATTGGGCATGGAATGCGTTTTGCCTGACTCCTACGCATATAAACGCCGCAGTTGGTGTCGTGCGGGATAATCGCATTGTTGGGGCGGTCCTCTTCCAAGGATATTCCACCCACAATATCGAATTGAGCTATTACGGGCCGATGACGCTTTCGGCTGGCATATTTAAAATGCTGGCTAAGTTCACCCTTGAAAGATTTAAGGTCGATCGATTAACGGTCCGAACAAATCGCAAAAATATTAAACTGATAAGGTCTTTTCGCGGATTAGGTTTTAAGTTTGAGGGAGTCCAGCATCGTTTTTATGGGCCGTTTGGAGACGCTGCGGTTTTTGTGCTATTCAGGCAAGACCTTGAGCGGATTAGCGGTCTGGACAGGCAGGAGACGGCGCTATGAGTTTCGATTCCCCATCCGTGCCGGCTGTTCCTAGCCCGCAGATCACGGCCGATCAACAGCAGCAACTCAATCTCCAGACGACGGAGCAGAATCAGGCTGCATCCAATGTCAATCAGGTCACGCCGACTGGATCATTGACCTATGCGCAAACTGGTGTGGGTCCTAACGGGATTCCGACCTATACGGCAACACAAACGCTTTCGCCGCAAGAGCAAGCGTTGCTGACCACGATGCAAGGTACTCAGCAGACCGCTGGTACACAGGCCGGAAATCTGTTGACCAACGCCAACTATGGTGCTCCGGGTTCGAATCCAGCAACGACGATTGGCAATTCGACCTCGGGTGAGACACAGGCGCTCTTGGGACAGGAGACCTCGTATCTCAATCCGCAATTCACGCAACAGACGAACCAACTCGATACGCAGTTGCGCAGTCAGGGTATCTTTCCTGGATCGCCTGCCTATACGCAGCAGATGCAGAATTTGCAGCTTAACCAAAATCAGGCAATTACCGGATTTCTGGCGACTGCGGAGCCGGCTGCCTATCAGCAGGCAACCCAAAGCTATGAATTACCGCTCACGATGGCGGAAAGCGAAATGGGCGTAGCGCAGCCTTCTGGCATCGGCACCACGAGTACACCACAGGCCACCGGATCGCCAGCAAATCTTGAGGGTGACGTGGCGTCTGCGAATAGTGCAAATATGGCGGCCTATAATGCACAATTGCAGCAGCAAAACGCGATGATGAGCGGATTATTTGGGCTCGGTGCGGCCTCAATCAGTGGCGGCGCAGGTGGATTCGGAAATTCATTGCTCGGAAGCATGGTTTCAGGCTCGGACCGTCGAATAAAGAAAAATATCGAGCAGGTTGGAACGCTGTTCGATGGCACACCGATTTATCGTTTCCAATACATTGATGGACCTCCCGCTTATCAGCTTGGCGTCATGGCACAGGACATCGAACAATTCGAGCCGAATGCTGTGCATGAAATAGACGGCATCAAATATGTCGATTATCTAATGGCTACAGAGAGGGCCGCGAAACATGCCATATGATCCAAACTCAGGTGGCTGGTCGATGGGGCCTCTTGGCGGTTCGTCGCAGCCGACCATGGCACCAGCCGCGCCGGGCCAATTGACACCGGCCCAAGTCGCGCAAATTCAGGCTACTACTGGAGCGATGGGACAACCCACGACTTTAGCCTCGCCGCAACAGCAAACGATGCTCGGTGGATTATTCGGCTCACAGAACAATATGGGTCAGAATCTTGGTAGCATGGGTAACACTTTATGGGGCAGCACCCCGGCCTATGGTGGCGGAAACATGTTGAGTGGCGATGCGTTCGGCGGAAGTGCCGCTGCTCCGCTTGCTGGTCTTACGTCGGCTGATTACGGATGATGAAAAATGGCGCTTAATCCAGCGACGACAACTGGAACTGGCGGATGGGGTTTGGCCCCGGTCGGCACAGCATCGCAATCGACGATGCCGCTTGCGCCAACTCAACAGTCAATATTGACGCCGGAACAGATCGCGCAGTTGCGTCAGCAATCTGTGGCGATGCAGACACCGCCGACGCAAAACATTCAGAGTTGGACGCAGGGTGTTGCCGAGCTTGTCCGGGCCATGCAGGGCAATCGCGAGGCTGATTTCGCACGGCAACAGGAACTGCAGGGTCGCCAGCAAGGCGCAGATGCGATCGGCAAGATTTATGCGCCATACCTATCCCAGGGCGGAAGTTCCCCTTCTGCTGCTGGAGCGGCGCCGGCTGGAACACTGGGGAGTGGCCCGGCCGGCGCTACTGCTTCGGCGGATAGTCCTACGCCGAGCGATGCGAACACGCCAGCGGCACTAGCGGCGACCGCAGATGCATCGGCTCCTCGCGGTATCCGGAATAACAATCCGCTGAATATTGAGGATGGCCAATTTGCACGCGGTCAACCCGGATATGCTGGTTCGGATGGACGATTTGCGAAGTTTGAGACACCGGAACATGGCGTTTCGGCGGCGGATAAACTGCTGAACAGTTATCAAGCAAATCAGGGCCTAAATACGATCAATGGGATTGTCGGTCGGTGGGCTCCCTCAACTGATGGCAACAATACCAAGGCCTATGCGGCACATGTCGCGGCTCAGATGGGGATCGGCCCCAACGACCCGATTCCGCCAGCAATGCGTCCGCAACTGATTGCGGCAATGGCTGCGCATGAAAATGGCATACCGTTGCCTCCTGCAGCCACGAAGGTACCGCAGGCGGCTCCGACTGGCCTTTTGGCGCCTATCCAGCCTCCCGCAACGCCTCCAGCGGCTGTGCCTCCTACCGCCGCTGCGCCAAGTCCGGCACCGACACAACTTGCCTATGCTGGAACTGGTCCAATTCCTCCCGGTATGGTCCCGAATCCTGTCACGCAAGCCTCGCAAGGCCCCGGAACACCTCCTGGTGTGGCCCCGATGGTCAATGCCATCGCTGGGCGACCCATGCCGCCTGCCGCACCGACAACTCCCCAGCCAATTGCGCCTTCCGCTGCTCCGATCGCTCCACCGGATTTTGTGAGACAGGCCGCCGCGATGGAAGCGGCTAAAGCATCCGCCCCACAGGCACCGTTACCGTCTCCCGGTGCAGCCATTCCGCCAGCGGACTTTGCGGCGCAAGTGGCGGCTATGGAGGCTGCTAAAGGTGCTCCGAATCAGCCTCCCATACCTGCATCAGGTGCGCCACCGATTGCGCCGGCTGATTTTGCCAAAATGGCAGCGACGATGGAAGCGATGAAGGCTGGAGCGCCAGCCTCCCCTCCAAGTGGATCGGCTGCGGTTGTGCCCCCGACGCAAACGGCCGCTATTCCGCCAGCTCCGCCGATTGCGGCAGGAACGCCTCCCGCTGCACCACTACCGCCCGCGTTCCTACCTACTGGATCAGCAATTCCGGGTGCCGTAGGTCCGACCTCGGTCAATGGTGCTCCGCTAGCCATTCCGCCACCATTTGGGGCAACATCGGTAAACGGCGCTCCGCTACCGCAGCGCGGAACCCCTCCGACCAATCCAGCGCTGGTTTCGTTCATTGCCGGACAAAATCTTCCGCCGAATGCCGCGCCAACGGCTGGCACCGGTTCGCCAATTCCTGGTGCCCCTCCCCAAGTGGCTCAGAATGGACCGCCAGCCGGCGCCGCTCCTAGCCCCGCTGGTGGCCCTGCGGGATTGCCTTCTCCGCTTACTTCTCCGACTGGACAGGTGACACAGGCCCAACTGACCCAAGTTCTCGCGAATCCGTGGGTTTCGGAAAGCGCCAAGGCGTCCATGTTGCAGATGATTCAGCAACGTGGACAGCCGCAGTCTATGCCGGTTGAGGGCGGAACACTCATGTTCAATGCTGCCGGGCAGAAGGTCTTCATTCCGGAACCGAAGATGGGAACGGTAAAAATTGGTGGTGCGGAGATTCCGACTGTCAGCCATTTCGATCCGGCTTCGGGACGATGGAATACACAAACTCTCGCACCAGGTGGTGGCGTGCAGACCGGGGCACCATCATCGGACGGCGGCGGTCCGATGCCTCATCCGGCTCAGGCTCAAGGTGGAATAGCCCAACCTGATCTTTCGTCTATCGGAGGCATTCAGGCCGCAGAGGTAGCGCAAGCTGGTGCCAAGAAACAGGCTGAGGAACAGGGCACCACAACCGCCAAAACATTCAATACGATTTACACGGGTGTTACCGGAGACGCCTTTAACGCTGCACGTCAAGCTCCGATCGTCGATGTTTTACAAAGAATCGCTCCAGCCGCACTAACCGGAGCGGGTTCAGATGCAATGCTTGCGTTGAATCGCGTCGCGTCTCAGTTAGGCATTAATCCTGAGGGAGCCGCACCGCGCGAACTTTTCAACCAACTATCTGCTAAGGTTTTGGCCGATCAATTCGCCAATATTCGCAATATGAGTACGGAGGAAGGGTCTCCAGGGGGCCGCATTTTCAAATCGATGCTGGATTTGGAAGAAAAGGCAAATATCACTCCTGATGATAGCCTTGCAGGCGTTCAGGCCAAATTGGCTTTCATTAAAAATTCAGGCGATATGTTGCAGCGTTGGGGCAACATGGCAGATGACTACGTGAAAGAGCATGGTGCACTTGATCCAGGATTTATGAAAGCTTTACGTAGCGATATAGCTTCTCAGAAATTCGACAATATCATGCCTGAGGCGGATGCTAGTTCTCCGACCGGAATGAAGACTGCGCCTACCGCGCCAGTATCCAAAGTGATCAACGGCAAGACCTACTATCAAATCAACGGCAAAGTTTACGATAATCCCGAGGGAAAGTAGTTGGCCGAAATTACGGACCCAGATGTTCTGAAGCAATTTGAGGTGCAGCCTGCCGCAGCGCCTAGTGGGCTCGTGACCGATCCGGAGATTCTGAAGCATTTTGATACTGGGGAATCAGATAAGCCATCCGTCGCGGCCGATGTCGCAAAGAGCATTGGCTCTGGGGCGGTTAGCGGCCCCGTCATAGCCGCCGGTACCCCCGGTGACCTCTCCAATCTGCTCGCTAAGGGCAGCAAGGTTGCGGGAGATTATATCGCCGGAAAGATGGGCTTCGGGCCGAGTCCAGAGATTGCTCCACCGATTCTGCCTACTAGCGAAGGAATTAAACAGTCCATTGGTAATGAGAATCCCGTTGGACAAGCTATAAATTATGATCCGCAGACGAATTGGGGAAAGCTTGCAAAATCTGGCGCTGAAACCGCCGCTAATCCGTTTTCCTATCTTGGTCCTGGCGGTGTACTAGCCAAAGGCGCGACGGCTGCTGCTAGTGGAGTCGGATCGGAGGCTGCAACCGAGGCGACAGAGAACGCTAAGCCTTGGGTGAAAGCTGTTGCGCCATTGGTTGGAGCCATCGCGGGCGGTCACGTCACGAGCCTACCGCGCGTCATCACGCCAAATGTCATCTCGAATGAGCGGCAGGCAATGATTGATGTCCTGCAACATGAGGGTGTGCCGCTGACGGCTGGAGACCGCACCGGAAATCTCACCATGAAGGCAGCAGAATCGGAATTGAGCCCCGGGGTAAACGAAGCTCAACGGGATGCCTTCCACCAAGCCGCCTTTAACCGTGTCGGGGAAACGATCGGCGATCGACCAATTCAAGGTGCCAACGGTGCCGTTGATACTATGATGAGGCGAGTGGGCCAGCGTTTTGATGATTTAGCATCTCGCAATGATGTAAATTCAGACCCGCAATTGCGCGCTGAATTGGCTGATATTTACAGAACATATAATGATGTTCCAGGATTGTATCCGCAGGAAACGGTGAATAGTATCAACGGAAGTCTTGGTCGGGTCCAATCTGCATTTCAACAAGGCGGAACTCTGAGTGGTCCAGAGTATCTAACATTGCGGTCTAATCTCAGGGCCGCAGCAATGGGAGCAACTGACCCACAGAGAGCGGAAGGTCTTCACGGCGTAACAAATGCTCTTGATGATGCGATGGATCGATCCATAAACGCGCGTTCAACACGTACTATTACGACAACAAACCCCGTAACAGGGACGGTTAATCAGACAACTATACAAGTTCCTAATCCTGACGCTGGCGCATTCGCGGATGCACGACGGGATTATCGTAATGCTCTGGTGCTTCAGCGCTGGGCAGGATCAGCCAACATGACGCCATCAACCTTGGCTCAATCGGCAAAGGCGGTTTACGGCAAGAACCAATACGTTCGCGGAATGGATGATTTCTCCGATCTGGCTGAATCTGGCCGTAACGTCATGAAGCAATTTCAGGATAGTGGAACCGCGCGACGATTACAGATCGAAGGTATTCTGAAAGCTCTCGGTGGCGTTGCTGGCTTTGGTGCTGGGGCTGCCCATGGCGGAACGGCAGGGGCTGCGGAAGGTGGCGTCGCAGGATTGCTGCTCGGAGAATTGGCTGGTCCTATGATTGCGCGTCCGGCTGCCCGTGCTGCGCTAATGAATCCGGTCACACAGGCCGCACTCGCCAACCAACTTGCTCCCTATCGGTTTGGAACGTCACCGAGTACGATAGCGCTTATGAATGCGATTAGGGGCGGACAGACTCCGCAGATTCCTGCGCAGAACGGACAGCGGCAATGAGACTATTTCAGATGCTTCCAACGTTCCCGAGATCGAATTCGGCTTATGGCAGGTTGATGCACGCCAAAACGCTTAGCAAGCGCTGTGCTTGTTTCTTGAGAGTTTCGTATTTCATAGATTTCTTCATCAGTAAACTTAGCATGTCCGTTTCTCATGCCACGAGCATGTCGATCTTTTTCTATACAATCTTCAATATTTCTAGCATTAGTCCCGGGGAAAAGGTGCAATGGATTTACGCATGGAGGATTATCGCATGTGTGACAAATATCCATCCCTTTTGGAATTGGCCCTTTGTGAACTTGGTAAGAAATTCGGTGGGCTCTGTGGTGTTGAGAATAGCCCTTTCCCTTAAATTCTGTCGTGATAATCCCGTAGTTATGTGTTCCGCCCTGTCGCGCTCCCGGCCATTCCATACATCCTTTTTCTGTAGGAACAATCCTGTTGAAAAAGTCCATGAATCGATCTTCAAGTGGTCGTTTCTTTGTCGCATGTTGCAGAAGTGTTCCGAGGCGACGATGACGATAATAGCATGGCTTACAAAAACCACGTGCGGCCACGGCTGGCGCGTTACAGTCACGACAAGGCATGATGTTCCTATCCATAAAACGTGCAAGGAACATATAAGACTTTTTGATGTAAAATCAAGTAAAATGGGAGGGTGTCACGCCTAGAGGTTCGAACGGCGTTTACAGCTTGCCAGTTGCCGCGTTTGTTCCCGGCGGACTGATTAAGTCCTCCGATAATAATACAATCAACAACGACCTAGCCACTGCGCTAACACAATCGCTAGCGACCACTGGCGTATCGACAATGACGGGGCAACTTGTTGGGTCCGCTGGCCTCGTTACGGCACCAGGATACACGTTCAGCGGCGCGCCAAAGACGGGATTTTTCCTTGCTGGCGCAAATCAAATCGGATGGGCGGCGAATGGTGTCCAAGGCGCAACGTTCAATGCTGATACTTCCATCACATTTGCAGGAACAATTTCGGCAGCAAAAGGAACGATTCCAGTTGGTGCCGTGATGGATTATGCTGGCGGCGCTGCTTCTATCCCGTTGCCACCTGGTTGGTTGCTATGCTTTGGGCAGCAAGTATCGACGACAACCTATGCAGCATTGTTTGCTGTGCTTGGAAACCTGTACGGAGCAGGTGTCGGAACATTCGGCATTCCTGATTATCGTGGTCGAGCCACATACGGCCAAGACAATATGGGTGGATCGGCGGCGAACCGGATCACGATTGCTGGTCTTAACTTCGATGGTACTATACTTGGGAATGTAGGTGGAAATCAAAACCACACGCTTACAACTGCTGAATTAGCCGCTCATAATCATGGGATTACTGATCCGGGTCATAATCATACCACATCAACTCCTGTTCCTGGAGGTGGCTCTTCCTTCGAAACATGGAACACAAGCAGCCTTGCAACAGGCGCTACTTTGGGAGGACCAAATACAGGTAGTTCAACGACAGGAATCACCATCAACAATGCGGGCAGCGGAAATGCTCATACGATTCTGAGTCCAGCCATCATTACCAACAAAATTATTTTTGCAGGGGTTTAGTTATATGCCATTCAACTGGACTCCAGAGAAATATAAACAATCACGTGAATGGCATGCAAATTATTTACGTCAGTGGAATGGGCCAGAGATAATCTGCTCAAGAGCAATAAGACATAGGAGGCGGATATTCCATTCGTAGGAAATCAATACATCCCGGTCGCAGGTGCCATCACAGCCGCCCCAGGTCAGGTGCTGCAGTCGGCAATTTGGGATAATATCAACACAGATATTGCGGCGGCTCTAACGCAATTAGCAACGCAAGCCAATACGACGCCAACATGGTCGAATATTCTGGCCCCGAACGGCGGATTTGCGATTTGGCAGCGCGGGGCGGGAGCGAATGCGAGTTTTTCGGTTAACGCCTCGACGACGCAATACACGGCGGATCGTTGGTACATCATCACGGGGGCAAATCAGGCTACCGTTGTAGCGGCGGCAACCGGATTGACTGGTGCTGCTCCACCAGCACATGCCTGCAAGATTACGCGGACCGCAGCGCAAACCGGAATTACGGCTTACACATTCGGCTATCCATTGACTGCCGATGAAGTCTACCGCCTGAGAGGACAACAGGTATCATTCAGTGGTGCGGCCAAATCTGGGGCGAATTGGTCGCCGGCACTCGGCGCTTTCACCATCAGCCTTTTGGTCGGAACCGGAACGGCTCAGAAGGCCGGCGTGGCTGGCGCTAACTTCTCTGGTTTGTCTACCCCGCTCACAATCACAACCGATCTTGCGGCAGGCGCGACCAATACTTCGATCACAGGGACAAGCGCGGCAATAGTTCCAATCACGTCAACACAAGGCGAAATTCAGGTAACGTGGACTCCAGTAGGAACGGCTGGAACCGATGACAGCCTGACGCTCGATCAGTTCTGCCTCGTGGCAGGCGCGATCGTGCAATCATTCGAGGATTTGCCGTTCGATACTTGCTTGCGGGAATGCAAAAAGTTTTTCCGAAAATCGTTCAACTACAATGTTGCACCGGCTCAGAATGCGGGGAATGGGGGTGCCATTGGCGCATGGTCTCAAGCAGTAGCTAGACTTGGAATATATGTTAATCTGGAACCTATCGAAATGTATGTAACGGCTGCGGTCACAACATATCAACCTAATGGCGCATCAGCCAATTGGTCCAATGCAACTAGTGGCGCAAGTTCAGCACCGACACTTGATGGTACAGTTTCGTCAGGCAAAGGGTTTACGATATTGACGGCAACAGTTAGCAATGTAGATAATTACCTGTTCATCCACTACACGGCTGACGCGCCTTTGTAGATTCAGATCATCTCGTGCGCGATGCTGGCCCATTCCAGCCACCCAGCAAGGTTGATCTGGCTATAATATTCTGAGCGGCGATCGATGCCTTCATGAGGACAATAGATTTCCTCTGCTAGAAGAGCATCTACCATGAAGTCTTCGAACATGGGCGAATAGGCTTGATTACCGGAGATTTTCAAAGCATCCCATTTCGCGACGATATTTTCGACTGCATTGGGCGTAAAAACGCAGTCTTTCGGATGATTGCGGATAGTGGTTCTGGCAATCTCAGCGACGTAGGGATGATTCATGCTTGCGCCTTTTCGAAAAGCCAAAGCGTAACGTCATCGAGCCCAGTCGTTCGCCTCCACGCGAACTGACATGCAAGGATTTTGAGCGTCGGAAACTGCGCCAACCAAGCTTCACCCCAGTCCCGACGCCAGAGCATCCCGGATTGCCCGCGATACGTTATTTCCTCCGGAACATGGTTGAAATACTCGATCGACAGTATCCAGCGCTTGGACACGCGGTAAATCTCCGACAGTGCGCGAGGCAAATCAGCCGGCGAAACGTGAATCAGCACCCCGGACGTAAACACCATATCGGCAGCATCGTCCGCATAGGGCAATTGGGATAGATCGCCTGGCAGTACGGTCGCAACATCGGCCATAGCCTTGCGGGCAGCCTCGTTCGGATCGCAGGACATGAGCTTGATTGGCTGGCGTGACCTCTCATAGATCATATCGATGGCGCGGAGGTTATCCCCGCATCCACCGCCAACCTCAATCACCGATGCCGGGAAGGGCTGTGCAGACGGACTAGCCTTGTTTGCATTCTCCATGGCTTGGAAAATGTCGCCGAATAGACGGGAGCGGTTCTTGATGGATTCCCAATTGCTGGCGCATCGCTGCTGATAGGCGTCGCCGAACGCCCCAGACCATTCATCAATGGGAACGCCGCCGACGTACATTTTGACTTTCGTATCCGGAGTAACTATCGAGGCCTTAGTGCCGCGTGGCATTGTTCGGAATCTCCATGAGTTCGGCCTTGGCCAGCATCTTCTCTAATCGCTCAATATCCGAAGGTACGTCGACGCAAAGGTTCAATCCGGAACGATCAACCTTTTGCTGAACATTTGCACGCCTAATGCCTCGTGTTTTTTGCATCCAGATTGTAGTATGCTCACGATAATGGGGTGCCTTGGCCTTGATATGCGCGGCCTCAAGACAATCATACGAGAATGCCTCGACATCGAAGCCCTTCGGATATGTCCGTTTCGGAAACACGTTGGAGCAATAGTCCAGATTTTCGGCCTTGAGTAGCGCTAGCACCTCGCCAGCTACGACCGGATCAACAAATGGGCTGTCGCCTGTAATCCTGACGATAGTATCAACACCATACATCGTGGCCGCGTCGAAATAGCGGCCTAAAACATCGTCCTCTGAGCCGCTGGCGCATGCTATTCCGAGTGAGTTGCAAAGCTGATAGATCGGGATTGAGGAATCATTGGCTGGGAAGGCTACAACGATGGTGTCCACGAATGGTACAAGCTTTGCCCGCTCTATGACGCGCTCAAGCACTGGCTTGCCGGCGAGCGGCATCAGGACTTTGCCGGGCAATCGTTTGCTCGTCATTCTCGCCTGGATAATTATGCCGGTTGTGATCAGAACCTCCCCTTGAATGGCATCGTCGGTATCGGTCTGTTTAGCCATTCCTCGCGTTCTATCTTCTGTCGCTCTATGATGCGCCGTGCTCTATCTCGTGTGCTGTGATCTTCTTGGCCAAGTCGATAGCCCCATGTCTGGACGAGATGATCAATTTCTTTTTCAATATCGTTCATCACGTCACCGCATATGCAAATGGACAGTTCGGCGCATGCAATATCGCGAACTTTCCGCACGTGCAGCGCGTTTCATTCGGGTGCAGCATTCGATCAAGCTTATCCAATTCAGCCTGTAGATTGAACGGACATGGCTTCTCAACCAGCGCTCCGAGCGGAGTATCGTGAGCATCCATGCCAGTTAGGCGAGTAATTGTTTCGGCGGCAGCATCCGTTACTAAGAGATATTTTTTCATCCGTTATCTCCCATGATCTTGTGACGAAGCGCTTTTGCATCCCAAAGCGCGTTATGCTGGATCGCCCCAGGTAGCGTCGTCGGATAAGCGTCAACTCGGTGCAATTCGAATCGTAAGAATCGGATATTGACCATCTGACCGGGACCAACAACGATCGCTTTGCAGAAATAGGCGATATCGTCGGGCCAATCAGCGATGATCTCCGGACAGCCATCGCCATCCAGAAATGCAGCGATCATGTTGCAGAAATTTTTGGTCGCACTTACGAATGGTCTTGCTCCAGGGCATTTAATGATAGGAATGACGTTCTCAGCTATCCATGGCAGCGGATTTGTTACAAAAGGAGTTGCCATGTAGAGTTCGCGACCATCCTCGCAAACTAGCGCGAGGCTGATCAGGTCGCCGCCCATGCCGTTGAACTCGGTGTCAAGAAAATATCGCGTCATCCAATATCTGCCTTTCCGGTCAAAACAAGCCATGCTTCAGAAATCCGATAACGATAGACCGCAATTCGATCCATAAACTGCTTCCATCGCGAATGATAAATGGGATCATATGGCCGATCGGAATATAGGCTAGCGTTCAAGTTGCGAGCCATCTGCTCGACCGATTCATCCATTCTTTTTTGCAATAAATCAGTCATCTCATGCGAAACGTTCATTGGTATCCACCAATCAGCACCGCTCCGATCGATCTTGTAATCCTCGCTCATGCTTCAAACTTCCTCTGCACGTTGCACAAAACCCATCCCCCGTTCGGTCCTTTGATGACCCACGGCAGACCGCAGACATGGCACGGCGCGACCTTGCCACCATATTCCGGAACCGGTGCATCGCCGATCACTTCGAACATCTTGGATTCCATCACGGAACCGGGAACGACATCGGCTAGCAGTTTGTAGAGGCCATGGTGATTCACACACTTCACGATATCGCCAGCACGACCGGCGGAAACGTATTTCACTGGTTTAACTCCAATGTCCTCAAGCTGCTGCTCGCGGACTCGATTTATATACTCGTCCCAGGCTATCATGTTTCGATCCTCACAGGAACGCCGTGAACTGAAAGATACTCCTTGCAATGTTGAGGAGTGGTGTTTGTGAAAAGGAACATAGACGAAGCCGCGACCGCATGCGCGCCAGCCTGTATTGCCATCAGCATGTCAGTTGGTGTTCTGCATCCACCATTGGCGATAACCGGGATGTTGACTGCGCCGCATACTTTCGTGAGGGTGTTAATTTCATATCCGCACTGCACGCCATCACCATCCATGTTGGTCAAGATGATCTCGCCAGCCCCAGCCTGCTCTACATTTCTTGCAAGTTCCGGAATTATGTCGCGGAGTCTCAATCCATAGTCCATTGCGATAGTGATGCATTGCGCCCCGAACTTCTTCGAAGCCTCTGATATGAAAGCTCGCGATGCTCCAGTGCGCAAAACAACCTTATCGGCTCCAGCATTGAGCAGCCCACGGATATCATCCAGAGATCGGATACCACCGCCGACTGTCACTGGGCAGAACAACTTGGACGTGAATTGCTTGATCTCCTCGAAACGTGGTCCACGGCCATGCGGTGTCGCATCGATATCCAGCAAGATCAGCTCGTCACAGGTACGGTTCTCATAGAGCAGAGCGGCGGACATCAACGAGCCGACGAAACGGCCGGGGCGCTGGAAGGCGATCGGCTTAACGAGGCCTCTGGTGTCCCAGAGCAAAATGGGTATGATTCTTGTTTTCAACGGCATATTAAAACAACTTCACCAATATTCGGCGCCACCATGGCTGTCGTCGATTCCAAGTAGACTTGATGAGAAGTGACGTTAATAAAGGAGAACGATACCAGGCTTTCCGATATTGTGCCCGCTTCTCGATAATCTGCCAATTCGAGCGGAGAGCTACGCGTTGATTATGGATGCGCTTGTCAAGCTTTAGGCGCTCCTGTTTTAATTGTTCGACTTTGGCGGTCAGAGCTTTGCATGTATGCGCAGCAGATTCCATCAATTGGAGCGCTCGGTCGCAACCGGATTCATTGATGGCAGATACTTCTCTCAGGTCTCCGATTGCCCGATAAGAACGTGCTAGAACATCCTGCCACCAAGCATTAATTCCAGCTTGGTGACGGGCCTTATTGATATCGGACAAAAGTTCATCCAAATCCGGTGTCACTTTGGTCTCTTGATATAGCTTATCTGCAGAAGCTCAAATCCAAGCGTTTCGAACACGTCAATTGATCGCGCATTTAGCGGATTGATGTTGGCTAGGAAGCATTCGCCGGGGTGCCGATTCATCAGAAGGCATATTGCAGTCTTGCCGTAGCCTTTGCCATGGTATTCCTTTGCGATGAAGATGCCGATCTCGTTCTGCTTCGATAGGTAGATCGCGCCGATCGGTCCCATTTCTACGGTCCCCCATTCATCGAAAATGACAAACCATTCCCGGTACGGGCGCGAATCCACGAAGGCGCAGTGTTGCTCAAATGAGGGCATCTCGCGGTGGCTTATGTTCTGGTGCGGCTCGCGCTCTTTCAGCATCTCATATAGGAACTTCGTCGCTACCCGCGTCTCTGCTATCTCGGTGTAGACATCGATAAGTTTGATCACGGTTGCGCCTTTTATTTTGAGGTACAAAAAGCTCGAAGCTTGCGATGATAACCATATTCCCTCTCCCAACCTTGGGTTTGATCTTGTATCTCTTTGATTGCACCAGCGCAGCGTTCCATCGTCGAATACTCTTGTGTAGTAATAGCAACGCCTTCACTATCGCCAAAACTTCCAGCGGAAACCCAAGACACTATGATAATCATAATAGCTGTATTCATATCTCAATCTTTCTCATTGACGGGACTGAACAGCGGTTGAATATCGCCCCTCACATGCGAGCCCGCGAATAGATCGCGGTTAGTGAAGGTGTCGCAGCCCTCAAGGAACTCATGCACGGTCATGCCTAGAGGTTTCAGGACTTCTCTGAGCGGCACGTCAAGATAAGTGGCGGGGAACATGGCGTCACGTTCCGCAGCGATCGGAGCAGCGTCTCTCCGGCTGATAAGCCCTCGACGAATGTGGTTAGAGAGAAGATCAGTGGCCCGCCCATAGCCATATTTGATGTAACGGAGCCAGTCGTGGGCCCCGACCTGGATATTGTCTAAATTTTCATATCCCCAGTAAGAACCCTCAATATGCTTTGGCCAGATTTCAAATCCATGCTGTACAGCTAGTTCGGCATTCGCCAATCCGGACCAAGGGAAAAACTGGCCCAAGAAGATTCCCTGCGGCGGCTCGTTTCCTAACTCCGGATACTGATACAACTCACCGATAGGACCAAGTGTAGCCTCCACATCGGCGACGCGGAGACCGTTCAATCCGCCGAATTCGTTTAACCAGTCCTGCGTGAGCTTCGTCGCTAATTGGGCCTCCTTCGGTCCTCCATATTCCGCTTGTGGATTCTCTGCCCAAATAATCAGCGGAATCTTCATCATCGACGCAACACGGACCGGGATTGAAAATATAGTGATATGCTCTGCCCATGAAATATCTCCAATGGTCTCCAGAGTGAAACGGTTGATCTTACGCCTGATTACGGGATTCGTCTTTACCTCAATGTGGTCGCAGCCAAGTTTGCTGATGTTGTCTAAGTTGTGCCGGCCAATTGCGGAGAGATGATCCGTCTCGGCAGTGACGGCTAGGACGCGCAAGCCGTAGTCCAATGCTTTTATCACTTGGTAATGACTGTCTTTTCCGCCCGATACTGGCACGACGCAATCATAGGCCGCGCCATTGTGCCGAGCCTCGCGCCGCGTTTCCACCACCAGATGCTGAAATTGCTTCTCTCTATCGGCCCAATCGATCAGAGAGCGGGCATCGAATGCCTGGCAGGCTGAGCATAGGCCATCCTCATTCCATGTTAGATCAGGTTTGGAACCGAGTGGATAAAGACATTTGCAACAATAAATTCGGCTCATGGACGCGGTACCGTGAATCCGGCTGCGTTCTTATGGCCACCTCCACCGAAGCGCCGAGCTATCTCACTCACATCGAAGTCGCCACGAGAACGAAGCGACCAAATCACGTCAGTTCCAGTTTCGGCATACATAGCCGCGAACGGATAACCTTCCGCAGCCAGTTCGCCGCAGACTTCGGATGACATGAACAGAGAAGCATTGACGACCGGGACCTTGTGACCCGCGATATATCGCAAGAAAGCGTGCTTCTTGGTTTGTTCGACTAAGATGCGGTAATAGCGCTGGATGGCGTGCCCTTCCTGAACGAGATAGCCAACGCCCCTGGTCACCAGCCTATCCCACGTGGTGAAATCTTGCGGATACGAGCGTAGCGCGGCCGTGAACTCATCGACGAAGGCTAGCTTCTTGGTCCACAGATCGCGGTCCTGCAGATAAAGGAAAAACTCAGGGACTTCCTCGTCTGGATGGAAAAATTCCCATGCCATAACCGCACCGCTGCGGCTCATATCAAAATGGACATCAACGTTTCGACATTCATCCGATAAGCCAGCGAGATCGGCCTCAGCCGTCTTGTGGTGGTCAAGAACCAAGATCGATTTTGCTTTTGCAGCAAGTTCAATCATGACGTGACATTTGTATGAGAAATCTACGATCGCAACATCAAGGCCTGTTACATCTGGAGGCTCTTTGCCATAGACGCCAGCGTGATAGGTCACGCAATCGCCATCACGTTTCCACACGGCGAACGCTGCTCCAAAACCATCGTCACATGATCCATGGTAAATGCAAAGGTCTGGCGTCATTTCATATTCCTTATCGATTTGACATATTCCCGAAATTCATCCGGCGTCGATGAAAACGCCTCGTCGTGGCACGGCACATCCGGCAACCGCAGATGCCGCTCAACCATTGGACATCGATAGCTGACAAACCGCATATTTGCCGAATGATCGGATACCCCGAGCGCGCCGTCTTCCTTGTCGTCATATTCCGTTGCGCGTAGAATCGTCACGCCATCAACGGGACGCACCGATATGATGATTGGCTTTCCGGTCGCGACTACGGCGTTAATCAAGTCGCCGTCCAGCATCTCGAATGCGCTTATCTTGTAGCGGGGGCAGTTGAGCATTTCGAGGAAGGCAACATCATCGGGGGAAAAGACCGACGAGAACCAAGGAATATCAACCGATTTAGCATGCTCAATCATCGGCTCAAACCACTCGCGCGGTGTGTATGTTTCGCGGTACAGGTCAAGTAGAGAGCGTCCGTGGAAATCCTTGGCGAGTGCTACGACACGAGGATTCTTGGCGCGTTTGGCAGCAAGACGTTCTGGCATGAACGCCTGCCACTTGATTGCATCTGCGCCAGAGGATTTAGCCTCCGAGATCAAGCGCAGAGCATTGAGATATGAGCCGCCGTGAGTTGAGCCGATCTCTGCTACGATTTCTGTCATCGAAAGCACCTAAATGTACTCAAATCAGGATAATCGTCCCAAGGAAGATCAGCATTGTGCTTCGGCAGCAAACGAAGTTTGGTAAGCCCGTGCGCCGCCAATTCGGGGGAAAGATATGCGTGCCAGCCGACCATATCGATGTTGTCGTTCTTGGGTGCGATTCCTTCAGTTCTCCCGTCGAAGCGGGCCTTCCTTAGCCACTCGTCGGCATATGGATTATCGTGGAGTATGGCTCCAGCCTGAGAAATGCTGAGAATCTTGCCCCAGTGAAACGAAACGCATTGCATTTGTCCCGGCACAAACATTCCGGATGTAAAGCGGCGCGCAAAATCCCAGACCGGGGTCGGCTTGAGCTGATATCCGCCGACCCAACTCTCGTCACGGAACGCAACCTTGCATCCGGCATGTATGATAGATTGCGGGACGCTTATGTACGTATATCGTGGTATCTCCACGATCATAGGATCAAATTCGATCTGGATGCCATCCAGCGTGAGACCAGCGGGCTTGCGCATAATGACCTGATCGCAACACGCGACTGCTAGCAATATCGCCATCGTGCATGATGTGGTAGACACAGCGTACCGAGCGCCCGTGTAATCGCACAGCGCGGCCTCAAACTGGCGTACAACATCGAAAGGATTGAGGGAGACAGTCACCGCAGCATCTCTCGCAACTCGGCAACCGACATCCGCCGTGCTTTGTCGCTCGAATTGCCTTCTGCCATCGATTCGTGCTGCTTTTCCCATTTTGGGAGCCCGATGATTCGCATCTTCGCCCCCATAGCCTCAGCGAGGTCGCCTAGGCGATAGGCCGGCAGAGTAGGGATTACGATCTCGCCTCCCCGCATCGTCTCAGCCGTATTCAGGACCAGATCGACGGCCTCTTCTATTGTCATGAAGAAGCGCGTGCAGTCCGGATCGGTAACCGGAACAGTATCCGCACCTTCGGCCAGCATTTTGCGCCAAGTCGGAACAACCGAACCAGTAGATGAAAAAATATTTCCGTAGCGGCAAACGACGAAGATCGGGCCGCGTTTTCCACGCATATTATTTGCAGCCAGAAATAATGATTCAGCAAATGCCTTGCTAGTTCCGTAGGGGGAAACCGGCTGAAAAACCTTGTCGGTTGATAACGCAACAACTTTGGACACATGCGCATCATGCGCAGCCTCAATGACATTACTCGCCCCGCCAATGTTCGTTTTTGAAATTTCAATCGGATTGTAGAAAGCTGTCTCGATTCGTTTCAAGGCAGCGGCATGAAATACTACCTCCACGTCTTCCATAGCTCGCCGCAGTCTATCCCTATCTCTTACGTCACCGATGAACATCCGAAGGCGTTCATGCGGATCAAGCGACGTAAGTTCACGCGCCATCTCGGCTTGGCGGTGCTCTCCCCTGGAATAGACAACGATGCGGTGTGGGTTGTCCTGTTTCATGGTGAGCAAGCGCTTGACGAGCGCAGTCCCAAAAAATCCTGTCGCTCCCGTCACCAGCACACTTTTCATTGACGTGTCTTCCCAGAAAATTCGATAATCTCAGAAGACTCGCGGCCGTGATCATTCGCGTGATGCTTTTGGCCCTCGAAATCCACGTGAATGATATTCATCTCACATCGTTTGCACCAAACTTGAAGTCCTAGCTCGGTCCAGCCTGCTTCAAGGCTGACCCAAGCGCGCGGCGATATCCCAATGGGCTTGTCTTTCAGGCAATGCGCACAATGAAAGAACATCTTGATTTCGTTTGTGGCAGGTATCTTGCGAGGTGGTTTCACGCAAGCACCCACGTCAGAACCCCGAGGAGTACGAGCGATGCGAGGCATACGGCGGAAAACGAATAGAACACAGGTGCGGTCATTTGTAGGTCAGTCCCTTTAGTTATAGTGGCGAAACGCCGTGTAGCGCGCCGTAGATCAGCGTAATGACCGCCACAGTGGCAATGATGGCGATGGCAGCGAGAATGGCGCATCCGTACAGCGGAGCATCATCCGACATGCGGTAGTTGGCGTCGTGCTTCATTGCAGGGATGTCCCTTCGATAGTGGTATGTTGCATTGTCAGCGATGCCATTGAACATGCAAAAACGAAGGTCAGCGCGGCGTACAAAACCAGCAATGAGAAAAGATAAATCTTGAAATGCTTCATTTTATAGCCTCGTCCATTGCGGCTTTGTAGCCCTCGGACATGCAGTGATAGGTGCTCATATGCGCTTCGTATCGCTCAGCAGCCTTGGTCGCGGCGTCCCGCATTGCGTCGGTAGGTTCTCGCATCGCCGAGATCGCAGCACGAGCAGCATCAATGCCAAATCCGCGCTCATCGCCGTCAAGATCATCAAATGACAGCGGACCTTTGCCAGTTTGGCCATCCTCGTCCATCTGCTTGCGCCACGATGCGAAAATAGCCCGCGCCACCCGATCAATCATTTCGCTCATGCTGGAATGCCTCCGATATACCATGTTGATATAGATTTATTCCTTCATCAGAAAGTTCATTTCGAGCAATAGTAGAAATTTCTTCCCATGTTTTCATAATTTTTGATGCTAGAAGTTTTCCATTTTCTTCATCTGCTGGTGGAATACTTATGCGTATATTTACTCGGCAGTTGAATTCTACTCCACCTAAGATTTGCCTTGCAGTTCTTCGTATTTCCTTAAAAAAATCAATGGACGCACGCTCTAATCCAATTGTTTTCATTCTGCTCTTGCGTGCGGTGCGTGAGACCCGGATAAGAGCTTTCCGAATTATATTTAAAACATTATCATGATCTGAGCGCGATAGTATAATATCGAAAGCATATCCATCGTGTTGGATAATTTCATCTCCAACCTCGTAAATGGCACTCAAAAATGTTGCGGTAATGCATTCAATATTTTTTTGATCAATATCGTTCTGAATACGGTTCTTCAGCAATTTTGCCTTGTTGTATTTTGGAGATTCAGATTGAATAGCTAAAGTTTCCATGGCCAAAGCTTCTTCGCGATCGGCGCATTGCTGGATTTCAACCTTTTTGATCAGGTCAAACCAAGATGAAGCTTTATGTTGGGAAAGCCTAATAATTGGGCGCAACGAAATTCCAACATAGAGAAGAACTCCGTCTGCATCAAAATGGCGATAGAGGTGGCAAGTCATTTCTTATTCCTTCGCCGATACCAAGTGCGGCGACTCATCCCGAGTTTTTCCCATGGTTTAGTGCGGCTCAGCGCCTTATCGGCATCGCGAGCCAGCGGACGGCCACCACGGTTTGAATTGGTTGGACCGCTTGATTCGGCGGCGGTCCTCTCGCCGTTGAGCGCTACTCGCTCCATATCCAAAAACTCTGATTTTCTCTCATGAACAGGTTGAGGTAACGGGGCGGTTACTTCATGATGGCCTCCCTTTTTGCGGACCCGATTTGAAGGCACAGGAGCAGCAAACCGCGCCTGTTTTTTTGCCTTCAATCGATTTAGATTATCCTGTTTGCTCACTGGCACTGATTGGCACAGTTTGGCACGGACCGCAAGTCCTATTTTCACGACGCTAGAAACCTGCTAGGTTGCACCAAATCCATAGGGACAACCGATGAGCAATTTTGCCGATGCGCTGATCAAACTCTGGCCGCACGCTGATTCGCATGTTCCGGGACTGATTGAGGGTATGATTGCATCGGCTCCGACCGTATTCCCGAAATATGGGCTCGATTCGGACCTGACGATTGCCCACGCGATGGCCCAGTTTTCCGAAGAGTGTGGTTGCGGTGCCGAGATGCAGGAAAACATGAACTATTCGGCCGCCCGACTCCTGCAAGTCTTTCCCACCCATTTTTCACACGATCAAGCCATTGCGATGCAGCATAATCCCCGTGCGATCGCGGATCAGGCATATGGGTCGAGAATGGGCAATCATCCCGGAACGGATGACGGCTGGAACTTTCGGGGCCAAGGATTGTCACAGGTGACCGGTAGGCAGGGTTACGCCGCACTGGCTGCAAAGACTGGTCTGGACCTTTTAACGCATCCTGAGCTGATTGTGGCCCCGGCAACCACCCTTGAATGCGGAGTGGGGGATTTCGTGCTCTGCGGCTGCCTGCCCTATGCCGAGAAGGATAGCCTGTTGGGCGTCTCATCCATGCTCAATGTCGGCCATTTCGTTGGAAATCCGAATCAGATCAACGGATATGCGATGCGAAAGAGTTGGTTGTCGCTCTGGAAGCATGCGATGGGCCTTTTATGAACAAAGACGACACCCTCAAAGCGGTAGATGCTGCCTTTCTGGCCGGGGTGAATCGGCTGTACGAGGTGTTCGTCCAGGGATTACAGATTGGCACTACCTCGGACGTGCTGGAAGCACGATTTCAGCGCGGGTTGGCATCAAATTTGGATGCATACGGCAGGATCAGGATAGTCGTGGAAGATTATTTCAAGGGAAAAGGGAACTAGATATGGCCGAACAGCAGCCGCAGCCGACTTTGACCTCCTATGTGAAGTTTCTTTTCAGCCCGACGACCTTGGCGGCTCTCCGGTATGCGCTGGCTGCCGTTGCACCTCTGGTCGCGCTATTTGGCGTCAGCGGGTTCACACCGGACCGAATCAATAGCTGGGTCTCCTATGCCCAGACATTCGGAACGGCAGCGCTGGCCATATTGGCTCTGTTGGGCATCATTGTTCCAGTGATTGTTGCTATTTTGGGCATTCTGAGCGCGACCATCAAGACGCAGATCGCCCGCGTTCGGGAGTTGGCGAATAACCCGCAGTTGGCCACCCAAGAGGCCGCAAAGGCTCTGACCGATGCAACGTCCCAATTGGCAAAATCAGGTGACGTGCAGCAATCAGCATCGGCCGTTAATGCGCTGGTAGCCGCCACGATCGGGCTCAACAAGGTTCAGACAATCATCACCGATAAGGCCACGGCTGATGCCTCGCCGTCGCCTTCTGTTATTGCCGCAACTGATAACGTGGCACCGATCGCAAAGGTTGCGGGCTGATACATTTCGGCAACAGCCAAGACTGCCGTTAGGGGATATGCTGCGCCCTTCAATTAAACAGGGGAATGGCAAAATGAAGAATATCTCTTGCGCGTTGGCTCTCGGTGCGGCGCTGCTCGCTGGGCCTGCATTGGCGGCTGATCTGCCGACCAAGGCGGCACCTTTTACAGGGTTTTCAGCTTATCCTACGAAATGTGGCCTCTATTACGGTGTAGGCACAATGGGATCAAGCGGATCGGTCGCCAGCCCAGTTATAGGCACACAAGTTGTGCAGGGTGCGATCGGCCTAAACGTCGGTTATACTTGTCCGGTTGGGGCAAGCGGCGGCTATTGGTTTGCTGACGGATTGGCTGCGTTCGCAAACCTCAATGGGACAACGAACGGATTCAATCCAACGGGGCCGGCTCAGTTCATGGAGCGTTTCGGGTTTGGTGCTCCCGTTAACATGATCATGTCATTGATTCCCGGACTCAGTTCGTTGCAGAATGCAGTGCCGGCCTTGATCCCGCTTCCCGCTGGCACAAGCATTGTAACGACTAGTCCGTATATCGCTGGCGCGTTTCACCAAGACGACACAGGCGTGAGCGTTGGGCTAGCTTCCAACAAGACGTACCTATTCTCTGGCGGGTTCCAAGTTGGTACCAAAACGAGAATTTCTAACGGCTTGGTGTTGGATAACTTCGCTGAATACACATTGCCGAGTACTGAGGTTTGCCTCGGCGTATTGCCAGGATGCGTCAAGCGAGGTGCAGAAGTGCGTGTCGGTGCTCTTCTTCAGTGGTAATCTGATTTTCGGCGCGGCTCTCACGGGTCGCGCCGATCTCATAGGAGGGTTCCGTGACCATTAGCAAATCTGCCGCAGATGGGCTGTTACGAGCAGTTGCGTTTCTCCACCCTGGATATGCACCTCTGATTGATTTCCTGGAGGCTCATGAGGACGCATTGGTTGCGGCTGGTCCTGTCATCAATGAAGCGGCCAAGGAAGGTCCTGGTGCCCTTGCTGCCGCTGAGACGGCCGCTCCCGGCCTTACCCAAGCAATCAAGCATTTCATCGAATCCTCGCCAGTTGCGACTTATCAGCCAAAATTGGCGACAATGCATGCTGAGAACATTACTCGGCGGATTGTCGGCGCCCCTGTATTGACCGAGGACCAAGAACACGATTTTCTGAGCGAGGACAGCCGCAGCGGGAGCGGCTAGAGCCCAATACCACCTTGACGCGAAGCCATTTTGTTGGGCATTGTCAGGCTCTCAAGAGATGAGGGCTTTATGATAAATATCAATATCCGATTCGTTCGGAACAAGAGCATTGCAGAGGGCCTGATCTCCTGGCGCGAAGGGGTATGCATGCCATTCCCACCAACTCATTCCGAGTGCGTGACGCCGGATGGGAAATGGCTCGGGCAACACGGATTTGGCGGGATGCAAGCCCGCGAGGCTGGCTATGACCATGACGAAGTAGACCTGATGCCGGACGGTCGTCGGTGCGAGATAATCGTACCACTGCCGGTAACCGAAGCGCAACATGACGCATTCTATGCCTATATGCATAGTAAGATCGGTATGCCCTACGATTGGGTGTCAATTCTCGGATTCCTGGCCACCGAGCAGCATTTGCATACTGAGGGTTCGCTGGTCTGCTCGGCGATCGTTGCCGCCGGCCTTCGGACTGAGGGATGCGAATATTTCAAATGGCCCATGACCAAGCCGTTTCATCAGATCGATCCGGCCACTTTGATGCTGATTCTGTCTACACACGTTGAAATTCCGCATTAGGTGCAATCCGATGTCAGATGCAGATACGCCATGGATCACTTGGGCCTATGATCTAGGCGCTGTTCCTGGCGTGTTTCTCGTCATTTCGACGATGATATATACCGTTCACGATGAAATCAACCGTGTTGCGTCTCGGTGGCTGCGCTGGACCCGCCAAGGATCATTTACCCTAATGGCGGTGCTTCTCGTCAACGGAATGATGAGCGATGCTTCCCGGCTATCATTGGTTTTGGTTTTTTGGTCTGGAATCATGGCTCTCATCATAAATCAACTCGCGCTCCGGGAGCGGGCGAAAACCGGAGAGCAGGTCGCTCATGCAGAATCTCAACTTGATTGATACTAGAACCGACATTATGAGGGGCGAGGGTGGGCAGTGCAGGCTTCGATTGGCTTGGGTATCTTCGGGAAGGAAGCCCGTATGCTCTTCTGCTTGGTGCGGTTTACTGGCTGAATGCCGATCGTGTCCGGCTCTTGTCGGAATTGAAAGACCGGGACGCCAAGATAGAAGCACTGGCAGAGCGGGTTCTGACTCTGACGGCAGAAATAAAAACCTTCCTCTTCACCGAGCGCAAGGCATGACGATCAGTTGGCTCAGGCGTTTGTTTGGACATAGAGAACCTTCCCATGCGGATTCCGTCTTTGGTACCGCAATGCGAGAGAGTGGCGAACTCATCAATAACATGCGAGAGGCCTCTAATTCGACTGATGTTTTTCGTGCCATGATGGCGGATATCTGGGCACAGCATCGCAACGTTCCTTTTATGACAACCGTCTACGAATCGGTGCAGGAAATTAAATCAGGAACGGACCAGCAAGATGGCCATAACCAGGGTTCTTGAAATCCTCAACGGGGCGGCACTACTGCCGGTCATGATCTGCCTTTTCTTGCTGGGGTTTTATATTTCTCGGGAAGCGGTCCGTCGCGGACTTCACGCGCTTGATTGGTGGCATTTGCCGCCCAGCATGAGCCTGGCGCTCGCAATGTTCATTTTCGTATTATTTGTGGGAATGAGGTATCTGGCAACGGTGGTTTTCTATTCGAACGGACAGCGTGTTGCGCCCTTGGCGGTGCTGTTCGGATTTGCAATTGTCGGGATGATTATTGGTTTGCTGTGTACAATCAAGGCGATTACCGAGCCGGATTATGGCAAATTGCCATGGATGGCATCGACGATGGCGACGATATGCTTCGTGGCTATATTATTTTTTATGGGCTGACCAAATGACCTTGGCCGAAAAATGTGCAGTAGCGGCCTTATATGGCGACGTAACCCGTGAAGCACGCGATCGGCTGCTATCGTTCGCCGAGGTGCCCGAATCAGGCGTTCTGATCGGCGGTGCGCTTTCCGGTAAGTTCCAAGACGGAAGACTTGCGATTCGGGTGAAGCCGTCACTTTTGGACAACTGAGAAGGTTCACGGTATTGTGCTGATCTCGCCGGGATGGGGGATCAGCGGTGGCAAATCAAAAATTAGATCAAGAAGCAATTGATCGCTCTGTAAGCAACGCGGCGGTTGTCATCAATGCCCGCATAGACGGCATGGCGCTTGCTGTTCAGGTTTTTCAAGCGGATTTGACCCGTGTTCCTACAGCTATGGATAGAGCTGTTCTCAGCCTGAGAGAATTGCTGGAATCTCAGTTGGAGCAATTATCTGCAGTTACGCGTGAACGCTTTGCGGGTGTTGCGGCGCAGTTTTCTGAACGAGATACTCGTACTGATCAGCGCGCTGGAGATACCAAACTAGCAGTAGATGCAGCATTTGCTGCCGCGAAAGAAGCTACCGCGAAAATTGAGGACGGTTTCCGGCGCCAGATCGATGCTATGACCGTCAATATCGATACTAAGACGGCAAACCTTGCTGGCGGTCTTGGCGATCTTAAGGAAAGACTTACGGTTATTGAGGCTCGCACCCAAGGAATCAGCGCTGCCAACCAAGATAATCGCCATGCAACCGTTGATAATCGAGGACTGATGTTCGGAATCTTCGGTGCCATCATGGCAATGGCGGCTGTTATGATATCTGCAGCGGCATTTCTCCATGGTCACTGAGATGTCGCGCCGTGTTTCGCAATCGATCGATGTCCATTGTGAGGCCGACCAGGACATGCCGAGCGGAGTGACAAACTGCTTTCTAACGGTGCATCCAGGATCATCGTTCAAGGAATATGTTCTTACTGCGCTGCGAAGGAGCACCGTTGATCTAGAGCACGGCGCATACTATCGGGTAACGTTCCAGAAGATCGATCCGCCGAAATAGGTGAAAAGTTGTTTATTAACAATAAATATAGGGTGTGGTACTTTCAGATTATCGAGAGATCAAAAACTCGAAATCTGGAACGGAGAGGAACCGAAGGTCATCATATCATTCCGAAATGCTTCGGTGGCTCCAACGATTCGGATAATATTGCTCGTTTGACATACCGCGAGCACTTTATCTGTCATCAACTTTTGACGCGAATGACCGAAGGTATCCAACGCCGAAAAATGTGGTACGCCCTTTGGACAATGGGTTGGTCCATGAGGGATCGTATCGTCTCTCCGCGTCAATATTCAATAGCTAAAAAGGCGCGATATGAAGGGCAAAAATTATTACTGGCTGATCCAGATTATCTCGCTGGTCTTCGCGCTAGGTCGGCTGGAGTCAATAACCCGCGTTATGGAAAGTCTCTTTCTCCAGAACTGAGATCAAGGATATCAGCCGCATGTAAGATGACACACAATCTTCCAGACGTTTTGGAAAGATGTTCAATCTCTAAAAAACTTGCGTGGGCCAATCCAGAATTGCGAGCAAGGGCCTCATTAGCTGCAAAAAATCGTCCGCCTGTTTCGGCAGAAACGAGAGCCAAATTATCTAGATCGGAAG
>Ga0308309_10000084_pt1 | contig 86605 bp, 72 predicted proteins | sample HubBroMetageWFT5_FD_192491 | JGI IMG/M metagenome (GOLD analysis project Ga0308309, IMG submission 192491) | Warmed and freeze-thawed soil microbial communities from the Hubbard Brook experimental Forest, New Hampshire - Hubbard Brook CCASE Soil... | ecosystem: Environmental > Terrestrial >...
CCGTGGGCGAGGCGACAAAGAACAGCTTGCAGCTATCGGGGTCGCGCCCCTCGGCCGCCAGCCGTTCCCTGAGATCGATGCGAAACGCCTTCATCTCGCCGATCGTGCTGACCGCGGCGATGACGGAATCCATGTGCTTGGCGGCGAAGCGCTTGCCCTGCGGCGAGCCGCCGGCTTGCACGAGAACGGGACGCCCCTGCGGCGGGCGCGCCGTGTTGAGCGGCCCGCGGGAGGAGAAAAAGCGGCCCTTGAAATCGATGGCGCGGACCTTCGTGTGATCGACGAAGACGCCCGCCTCGCGATCCATGACGATTGCGTCGGCGTCCCACGACGACCAGAGCTGGGTCACCACATCGACGAATTCATCGGCCATCTCGTAGCGCAGATCGTGCTCGAGATGGGTGTCCAGGCCGAAGTTCTGCGCCGCCCGCTCGGCGGTGGAGGTGACGAAATTGCAGCCCACGCGGCCCTTCGACATCAGATCCAGGGTGGCGATGAGGCGGGCGAGCAGAAAGGGGGCGTAGAAGCTGGTCGAGATCGTCGGCACGATGCCGAGATGCGTCGTCGCCTGGGCGATCAGCGGCACCAACGGCAGCGGGTCGTTCTTCGGCGCCCGCAGCGCGCGGGCGAGGTAGAACTCCATGGAGCTGCCGTAGTTATCCGGAACAAACAGCGAATCCTCAAGCAGCAGATAGTCGAAGCAGGCGCGCTCCAGCGCCTTGGCGAGCTCGATATGCAGATCCGGCTGGGTCCAGTCCTGGCCGCCCGTGCCACCCCATGGCTGGTTCCAGCCGTGCACGCCGAAGCTGTTGCCGAGAAACCAACCGAGATGGAAGGGGTTTGCCGCCAAGACGTGCTTCTCCGCCGCTGTCACACGGCTTCGATGCAATCCACGGACCAGTCGTGCGGTAAGATCGCGCGCCGCGGCGCTTTATCTGCGATCCCGGAAAACCTATGCGCCGCTCAGGAACGAGCGACCCTTCGTCGTCGCGCGGCCGCCCCACGAGTGCAGGAACAGCCGCGCGGCTGACGTGACAGCCGGCAACATCGCGCGCCCGACCACGGGATTGAGGTCAAGCGGCTTCAACATCATCTTCACCGCCATGCCGTGGGGAAAGTGGCCCTTGGTGAGCTGCACGGCGCCATCGCGATAAGCCGCGTAGTGGCTTTTCTGGAACTCTGCGTCGGGATTGCAAACACGGAAGACGGCTTTGAAGGCATAAAAGGCGTCCTCGGCCTCGACCTCGGCAGCACGGTTCAGGAGTGCGCGCAGGATAGCGACACGGCTTGGTTGTTCGAGGGCCCGGTAGCGCTGGAAATAGCGGTAGAAATGCTTGTAGTGGCGCACCTCGTCGGCGCTGATCTCCGCCGCGAGACGCTTCAGCACCGGCTCGCGGCTCAGATCCGACAGCATGCGGTAGAAGGTGGCAGTGCCGGTCTCGACGACGCAGCGCGCCGCCATCTCGAGTGTTTTCGTGCTGGCCAGCCGATCGACAGTGCAGCATTGGGAATACTCGGCGACGAAGAGCTTGTAGGCCGCTTCCCAATTGAAATCGGGCCACGCCGTCTGAACGTAACGTTTCAGCGCCGCGCCGTGCTGAAGTTCCTCCCTCTCCCACCGGCCTTCCAACCACTCGACGACCTCACGATCGTCATGGAAGAACTCGACCAGATTATGCGTGTAGAGGTCCGAGGTGATTTCGATGAAGGATGCCGACGCGAGGATATGAAAAAGACGCTGATCGTCACGTATCTGGTCGTACGCGAGGGCGTGGTAGGGGATATCGTCTACAGACCAGGAAGGTCCGCCCTCGTAACCGGGGCTTCCCAACGCCATGACAATGGCTCCTTTCCCCGAGGATTCTCACAAATTCGGAAACAACCGGCAACCCCGAACGTTCCTGGTGCGTTGCACAATGATCCTTGACGAGCCGGACGGCCGCGAATTCGGTACAGTAGCCAAGCCCGGACAGACTCCATCTTCCGGCACTGTACGTCAGCCACCCCCATAAATCTCAGCTTCGGAGCGTCGCTTGCCCCACTCCCACGCCGTCGTCTGGATCGATCACCACGAGGCCCGCGTCATCTATTTCAACGCCGATGACGCCGACGAGAAGACGGTGCACCCCGCCCACCCCTCGCATCATCTTCATCACAAATCGGGCAGCGCCTCGGGGACCCACGACAAGGGAGAGCCCGCTTTCTACCGGGATGTTGCCGAGGCGCTCGGCGAGGCCAAGGAGTTTCTTGTCGTCGGTCCCTCGACGGCGAAGACGGAATTCGTCACCTGGCTGCACGGCCATTCGCCGACTCTGGCCGGGCGTCTGTTCAGCGTCGAGCCGCTTCAGCACATGAGCGATGGCCAAATCGTTGCAGAGGCGCGTCGCTTCTTCAAAAAGGCAGATCGCATCAGACCTCCCGCCCCGTGAAAGCAAGTTGCCAGTCGCCGCCATGGACGAACTGACCGGCTTGTCTGACTCCGCCCTGCTCGACCGGCTTCAGCGCGGCGCCTTTTCCTATATCACCGACTATACTGATGCCGAGACCGGCCTGGTCGCCGATACATCGCGCGCGGACTCTCCGTGCAGCATCGCCGTCGTGGGTTTCGCGCTGTCCTGCTACCCGATCGCCGTGAGGAACGGCTGGATGTCGCGTGCGGCCGCCGCCCAGCAAACGCTGAAGACGCTGCATTCCTTCTGGAACAGTCGGCAAAGCGACCAGCCCGACGCCACGGGCTACAAGGGCTTCTACTATCATTTCCTGCACATGAAGACGCGACGTCGCGTCTGGCAGTGCGAGCTGTCGCTCGTCGACACGACCTTGCTGCTGGCGGGCGTGCTCTTGGCCGGCTGCTATTTCGACCAGGGCGGCGACGAAGCCGAGATCCGCACCCTGGCCGATGCGCTCTACCGCCGGGTCGACTGGCAGTGGGCGCTGAATGCCGGGCGGACGGTCGCCCAGGGATGGAAACCTGAATGCGGGTTCCTGCACTACGGTTGGGAAGGCTACAACGAGGCGACCATCCTCTACATTCTCGGCCTGGGCTCGCCGACTTACCCGCTTCCGCCCAGCAGCTTCACCGACTGGACGGTGACCTATCAGTCGGAAAATCTGCTCGGCCAGAACGTCCTCTATTCGGGGCCGCTGTTCACCCACCTGTTCTCCCATGCCTGGATCGACTTTCGCGGCATCCGGGACAAGTTCATGCGCGCCACGCACAGCGATTACTTCGAGAACAGCAGGAATTCGATCGCGCTCCATCGCGAATATGCCGCTCGCAATCCCCACGACTACGTCGGATACAGCCGGAACCTCTGGGGCATTAGCGCCGGCGAAGGCCCGGGCTATGAGCAACTGCACGAGGACCACCGCGACCGGCGCTTCTTCGGCTACACCGCGCGCGGCGTGCCCTACGGACCGGATGACGGCACCATCTCGCCCTGGGCGATGCTGGCCACCTTGCCGTTCGGCGCGGGACCGGCGATCGCGGGAACGCGCCATCTCCTGGAAACCTATCCACAGGTCTGCAGCAGCGACCGCTTCTGCAGCGGCTACAATCCGACATTCACCGGCAGCGGCGATGGCTGGCTGTCGGAAGGCTGGTTCGGCCTCGATCAGGGCCTGCTGGTGCTGATGATAGAGAATTATCGCAGCGGCTTCGTCTGGGACCTGATGCGGCGCTGTCCTCCCATCCGCATCGGCCTCAGGCGTGCGGGCTTCAAGGGCGGGTGGTTGTAGCCATGGTTGTCATGGCTCCGAGGTCGACCAAATCGACCGACCTCCACGAACGCGATCTGCTGCGGCGCGTGCGGCCCGACGATTGGACAAATCCCGTGGCCAGGCCATTGTACGAGCTGGTCGTCGTCGGCGGTGGCCCGGCAGGCCTGGCAGCGGCCGAATGGGCGATACGCCTCGGCCTGCGGGTAGCGCTCGTCGAACGACGGCGGCTCGGCGGCGATTCCCTCAATACCGGTACCGTTCCCTCCAAGGCGATCATCCGCACGGCCGGCATCCACGCGATCATGCCCAGGGCCGAGGAACTTGGCGCGCCGGCAGCACATGAGCTGCCGGTGGATTTTCAGACGGTCATGGCGCGCATGCGGCGGATCCGCTCGCGGATCGCTGAATACCATTCGGCCGATCGGTTGCGTGCCCAGGGCGTCGATGTTTATTTCGGCGGCGCGCATTTTGCGGCATCCGATGCGCTAATGGTCGGCGATACCCGGTTGCGCTTCAAGAAGGCGCTGGTCGCTACCGGATCACAGCCCCAACGTTCGACCATTCCGGGCCTCGAGGAGGCCGGCTATCTCACCAGCGAGACGGTCTTCGAGCTCGCCTCCCTGCCCAAGCGCCTGGCAATCATTGGCGGCGGCCCGCTGGGGTGCGAGGCGGCACAAACCTTCTCGAGGCTGGGCGCGCATGTGACCCTCGTGCAGGACGAACCGAAATTCCTGCCGCACGAAGAAAGGGATGCCTCGCAGCTTCTGTCGTTTTCGCTGGCGCGCGACGGCGTGGACACGCGGCTCAACACGGTCATCCTCGGCGTCCGCGTTGAGAACGACGTCAAGATCCTGGAAACGGCCAATGACGCGGCGCGCTACCGGATCGACGCCGACGAGATCCTGCTCAGCATCGGTCGCACGCCGAACGTGGCGGACCTTGGCCTGGCAGCCGCGGGGATCGCGTTCGATCCGGTGGCGGGAATCGCCGTCGACGATTTCCTGCGCACCACGAACCCCCGCGTCTACGCCGCAGGGGACGTCTGCATGCCCCTCAAATTCACCAACGCCGCAGAAGCCACGGCGCGCATGGCGGTGCAGAACGCGTTCGCTGCCAAGCGCCGGCGGCTCAGCCTCATGACGATCCCGTGGTGCACCTATTGCGACCCCGAGATCGCCCATGTCGGCATGCACGTCTGGGACGCGAGCGAACGCTCCGTCTCGATCAAGAGCTTCACCGTGATGATGCAGGACGTCGCGCGCGCCATCACCGATGGCCAGGACGACGGCTTCGTCAAGATTCACGTCAAGCTCGGAACCGACAGGATCCTGGGCGCCACCATCGTGGCATCGCGGGCGAGCGAAATGATCAACGAGATCTCCGTCGCCATGAGCACGGGAATCGGCATGCGCAAGCTCGCCAGGGTCCTTCATACCTATCCGGCACAATCCGATGCGATCAGGCTGGCCGCGCTGGCCTATACCCTCGACCAGCCGGTGTCCTGGCTGCAGAGGACGTATGCGCGCTGGTTCGCGTGACGGGTTCCGGCCTTATCCGGCCAGCGCGGTATCGACGATGGTTTGCGCTTCCTGCAGGAGGGTTCGCAAATGGTCCGCGTCGCGGAAACTTTCGGCGTAGATCTTGTAGATGTCTTCGGTGCCGGAGGGGCGGGCGGCGAACCAGCCACTTTTCGCAGTGACCTTGATCCCGCCGATCGGCGCATCGTTGCCGGAGGCCTTGGTGAGCACGCTTTGGATCGGCTCGCCGGCCATTTCGGTGATGCGGACCTGCTGCGGCGACAGGCTCGCCAGTTTCTTCTTCTGCTCGGCCGTCGCCGGTGCCTCGACCCTGTCAGCCGTCATGTCACCGAGCTCGCGCGCGAGATCGCGATAGAGCACGCCGGGATGGCGCCCGGCCCGCGCGGTCATCTCGGCGGACAGCAGCGCGGGCGCAATACCGTCCTTGTCGGTCGTCCAGACGGTGCCATCGCGCCGCAGAAAGGACGCTCCCGCGCTTTCCTCGCCGCCGAACCCCAATGAACCGTCCAAAAGGCCGTCGGCAAACCATTTGAAGCCGACCGGAACCTCGTAGAGCTTGCGGCCCAGCCGCGCGGCGACCCGATCGATCATGGCGCTGCTGACCACGGTCTTGCCGACCGCGGCGTCCGCCTTCCAGCCCGGCCGATTCCGGAATAGGTAGTCGATCGCCACGGCGAGGTAATGGTTGGGCGGCATCAGACCGTCACCTGGAACGACGATGCCATGCCGGTCATGGTCGGTGTCGCAGGCGAAAGCGATGTCGTATTTTCCCTTGAGGCCGATCAACCGTTTCATCGCGTAGGACGAGGACGGATCCATGCGGATACGGCCGTCCCAGTCCAATGTCATGAAACTGAACCGGGGATCGACCTGTTCGCTGACGACGGCGAGGTCGATCCGGTAGTGTTCGGCGATCCGCGCCCAATAATGCACGCCGGCGCCGCCCAACGGATCGACGCCCATGCGGATGCCGGAGGCGCGGATGGCATCGAAATCGATCACGTTGCCCAGGTCGGCAATGTAGGTCTGCAGGAAATCGTACTCGGCCGTGGTGGCGGCTTGTTGCGCTTGCTGGAACGGAACACGCTTCACATCTTTCAGGCCGTCGGCCAGCAGCGCATTGGCTTGTTTCTCGATCCAGCTTGTGACGCCGGTGTCGGCCGGACCGCCGTTCGGCGGATTGTATTTGAAGCCGCCGTCCTCGGGCGGATTGTGCGAAGGCGTGATGACGATGCCGTCGGCCTGCCCCTCCCTGCGTCCGCGATTATGGACGAGGATCGCCTGGGAAATCGCCGGCGTCGGGGTGTATTCGCCGCCCTTCGATATCAGGACGTCGACGCCGTTCGCCGCCAGAACCTCGAGCGCGCTTGCGAAGGCGGGCCGGGACAGCGCATGCGTGTCGAAGCCGATGAACAGCGGTCCGGAGATGCGTGCTTGCCGGCGATACAGGCAAATCGCCTGGGTGATCGCCAGCACATGCGCCTCATTGAATGTGCCGTCGAAGGACGAACCGCGATGTCCCGATGTGCCGAACGCCACTCGCTCAGCCGGCAGCTGCGGGTCGGGCCGCCTTGCGTAGTAGGCATCGATGAGCTTGGCGGTATCGACGAGCTGCCCGGCCGATGGCAGGTGCCCCGCCCGCGGATCGATCCGCGGGGCGTCCTTGGCGAGCACGGCTTGGGTCAAAATGGCTGCTGCCTGTTTGGCGCGTTGTTCTGGTCGCTGAACGTCGCAGGTGTCTTGGTCTCGGTCATAGGGCTTCCTCCCACTCTTCACAACCGCACCCATCGGATGGTTGGGTCTGTCCACCGGCAAGTTTCTTGCGCTGGTCAAAAAGGAACAGACGCTCTGGCCATTTCCTTGTGTCATCACGGGGTTGTGGCCGACGTGGCGGTGCTCTCTCCTCGCCAGGCTGCCACTGGCCCGTCTGGCCCCCTCCAGCCGGACGGGCCTTTTCAAACGGACCCGGAATCAGATCGAGCCGATGACGAGGTAATAGGTCATGCCGGCGAGCGCGCTCGCCAGCAGCACGGTAATCATGCCCATCTTGAAGCGAAAGATGGCAAAGGCTGCGGCGATCGCCAGGACCAGGGACGGCACGTCGACCGACGACAGCACGGGCACGCCGACGGAGGCGCCCAGGAAATGCGTCGGCACGATCCTGGCGAACAGCACGTGCAGGCCGAACCACACCGCGAGATTCAGGATCACGCCCACCACGGCGGCAGTGATGGCGCCCAGCGCCGCGCCCAAGGCCTTGTTGGAGCGCAGCGCCTCGACGAACGGCGCACCGAAGAAGATCCACAGGAAGCAGGGCGTGAAGGTGACCCAGGTGGTGAGCAGGCCGCCCAGCGTTGCCGCCAGCAAGGGCGGCATGGCGCCCGGCTCGCGCCAGGCGGCGAGAAAGCCCACGAACTGCGTCACCATGATCAGCGGCCCGGGTGTCGTCTCGGCCATGCCGAGTCCGTCCAGCATCTCGCCCGGCTTCACCCAGTGATAGTGCTCGACCGCCTGCTGGGCGACATAGGCCAACACGGCATAGGCGCCGCCGAAGGTGACAACGGCCATCTGGCTGAAGAAGATCGCGATCTTGGTGAAGACATTGTCGCCGCCCAGGACAAGATAAAGCGCGGTCACGGGCACGAGCCACAGCGCAAGAAAGACGGCGGCGATGGAGAGCGACCAGCGCAGATTGGGCTTGGCGTGGTCGGGGGTTTCCTCGCCGAGCAGGGACTCGCGGTCGGCGACTTGCCTGGCGCCGACCTTTCCATGTCCCCCGCCGGCCAGGAAGGGTTGTAGGCCGGCGCGCCCAGCGACATAGCCAATGATGCCGGCGCCGAAGACGATGATGGGGAACGGCATGTCGTAGAAGAAGATGGCGATGAAGGAAATCGCCGCCAGCGCCACCATGACGTTGTTCCTGAGCGCGCGCCGGCCGACGCGCAGCACGGCCTCGACCACGACGACCAGCACGGCGGCCTTCAGGCCGAAGAACAGGCCCTCGACGATCGTGAGCTTGCCCAGCAGCACGTAGATCCAGGATAGCGCCATGATGGCGATCAGGCCGGGCAGCACGAACAGCGTCCCGGCGAACAGGCCGCCCCTGGTCTTGTGCATCAGCCAGCCGATATAGACGGCGAGTTGCTGCGCCTCGGGGCCGGGCAGCAAGGTGCAGTAGTTGAGGGCCTGCAGGAAGCGGTTCTCGCCGATCCACCTCTTCTCCTCGACGATGATGCGATGCATCACCGCGATCTGGCCGGCCGGGCCGCCGAAGGAGAGCGCAGCGACGCGGGCCCACACTGTCATGGCCTCGCCGAACGGCACGCCATGGTCAGTCGCTTGCTTGTTCACTTGGTCGACCGCCTGCTGGCAAAATACCGGTAGAGATCGTCGAAAACGGCGCCGCCGCGCTCCAGGCGCTGGTTGTCGTCGTGGTGGTTGGAGGCGATGCCCGCGATCAGGTTGCGGATGCCGGCCGCTTCTTCGCGGCCGTATTTGCCGTCCTTCAGGTCGATGTCGTGGATGATCTCGCCGATCGCGGCCAATGCCGGATCGTCGAGGCCGGCCTCCATCAGCAGCACTTCGAACGTGCAGCGGTCGCCGCGGTGGGTGTACTCGCCTTCGAACATGTCGAAGCGCAACTCGCCGGGCAGCGCCGCGTAACCCGTGCCCGGCACGAACTTGAAGCGCGCGCCGTCGTCGACGAAGCGGCGGATCAGCCAGGCCGAGGCGATGCGATCGATCTGCACGCCCTGCCGCGTCACCCACACGCGACCCTTCAATCCGGCCGGCGCATTTGCTGCGCCAGGTCCGGCGTCCGTTCGTTCTGCCACGGCCTTGTCCTCCTGCTGCAGGCGGGCCTCGAGGCCCGACACCAGACCTTCCGCCGGTTCGCGCTGGTCGGCGCCGAAGAAGTCGATGGCTACGACGGCATCGAGCTGCTTGCGTAGCCGCGCCGTCTGGCTGGCGATCTCGGCCAGCGCGTTGTCGGGCAGGTCGTCAGCGAGACGGCTCGCGACCTCGCGCGCCTCGGCGGCGATGCGCTGGTAGTCCTCGTCGCGCGCGGCATCGAATATCGCCTGCAGCTCACGATCGGACAGGCCGTCGACGAGGGCCGCCTCGCAGACAATCGCTTCGCCGCCGCTCTCGACGATCTCCTTGGCAAGCCAGGCGAAGTCCTCGCGCGTCTCGGCGTTGGCCGGCAGCGCATAGACCGCGCCCTTCACCGTGACCGCGCCCAGGGCCTGCAACCGGCGCCACACCTTGACCCGCGCATAGGCGGGCTTGGCCGGTAGCTGGTGAAGTAGCAGCAGCCAAGGCGGGCCTTTGGAGCTCTCATTACTTGTCATTGTGCATCCGTATCATACTATGAATGATACATGCAACATTCGTATCATTTTTTCCCTTGCGTTCTTATAAAACAAGATTAATTTGTGTTGAAGCGAGTGTATCAGAGGCGAGAAACCAATGTCATTCCACGCCCGGCCGATCCCCTTTAAGCCACCCCGCTTAAAGGGGCTCTCCGCCCGCCTGATCGCCAGCCACTACGAGAACAACTACGGCGGCGCCGTCCGCCGGTTGAACGCGATCCGCGGCGACCTTGCCGCTCACGATCCGGCAAGCGCGCAGGGCTTTCGCCTGAACGGCCTGAAGCGCGAGGAACTGATCGCGACCAACTCCATGCTGCTGCACGAAGCCTATTTCGAAGCGCTGGGCGAGGCCGGCGGGGGCGACCCGACCGGCGCGCTTGCCGAGGCGATCGCGCGCGACTTCGGATCGCTCGCCAAGTGGCGCGCCGAGTTCGTCGCCATGGGCCGCGCGTTGGGCGGCGGCTCGGGTTGGGTGCTGCTCACCAGATCACCGCGCCCAGAGAATGGGGGTGGCACGCTCAGCAACGTCTGGGCGGCCGACCATACGCACGGTCTCGCCGGCGGCACGCCGATTCTGGCGCTCGATATGTACGAGCACGCCTATCACCTCGATTTTGGCAGCAATGCCGCGGCCTATGTCGATGCCTTCATGAACAACATCGCCTGGGAGCGCGTGGCCAACCGCTTCGCCGGCGCGCCATGGCAGAAGAAGCCGCACACCGTCGATGCACCGACCGCGCGCGCGATGCTCGAGGCCGATCCCAACCTCCTGGTCGTCGATGCGCGCCTGGCCGACGACGCGACGACGGTACCGGTCCGGCTGCGCGGTGCGCGCCGGGCGCCGCCCGACAGGGTCGACGAGGTCGCCGCCTCCTTGCCGCGTGGCGCCAAGGTCCTCGTCTACTGCGCCTGGGGCTTCGAGATCGGCGGCGACTGCGCCGCCAAGCTGCGCGAACGCGGCATCGACGCCGTGACCCTCGCCGGCGGCATCGGCGCCTGGCGGGCCGACGGCCTACCGACCGAACCGCTCAAGGAAGGAGAACAGAGATGAAATGGGTGACCCGCGAACGTCCCAAGATCGACCGCATCGCCTGTCCCTGGCTGATCGAGCGCTTCATCGAGAAGCAGCCGGAATTCCTCTACGTGCCGGCCGACCGCGTACTGGCCACCGCCAAGGAAATCGGGGCGGTGCCCTACGACATCCCCGGCGTGAAGTTCAGCCATGTCGGCGAGAAATGCAGCTTCGACGCCTTCATCGCCGAGTACAAGCTCTCAGCACCTGGGCTCGACAGGCTGGCCGACATCGTGCGCGGCGCCGACACCTCGCGACTCGACCTCACGCCCCAGTCGGCCGGGCTGTTTGCCATTTCGCTCGGCCTCAGCCATGTCTACCAGGATGACCACGAGATGCTGCGCCACGGCATGGTGATATACGACGCGCTCTACGCCTGGTGCCGCAGCCTGACGGACGAGACGCACAACTGGCCGCCGAAGATGTCAGCGGCATGAACTCGAATCCCCCAGATGAGGAGGTCTGCGATGACTCCCACTCTTCTGCGGCGAGGACTGGTCGCTCTCGGCGGCGCGTTCGCGATGTCGTCAAAGTCACGAACTCAAGGTGGGGATACCGTGGCCCACATCGATTTCGAGACCGCAACCATCGGCACCCTGCCGCCGGGGGTCACCAGCGCGTTGACCGGTTCCGGCGTCCCGGGCGCCTGGGCTGTGCTGGAAGATGCGACGGCGCCCGCCGGGTCGAAGGTTCTGGCGCAAACTAGCACCGATAAGACCGACTATCGCTTTCCGCTGGCGATTTTCGACGCGCCCGTTGCGTCTGATATCGACGTGGCGATGCGCTTCAAGCCGGTCAGCGGCGAGATCGACCGGGCGGCGGGGATCGCGGTCCGTCTCAAGGACCGAAACAACTACTATGTCGTGCGCGCCAATGCGCTCGAGGATAACGTTCGGCTCTACCGCATGGTCGGCAGCCAGCGCTCCCAGTTCGCGGGGAGCAGCGCCAAGGTGCCGTCCGACAAGTGGCAGGAGCTACGACTGACGGCACGCGGCAGCCGCTTCGAGGTCTTCCTCGAGGGCAGGAGTTTGTTCAGCGCGACCGATACGGCCTTCACGTCGGCAGGTCGCTTGGCGCTGTGGACCAAGGCCGACAGCGTCACCTACTTCGACGATCTCAGAATCCAGGCCTTTTAGCAGTTCACCGAAACCCCGACCCATCCCAGGAGGTATCCATGAGCACAGGTCAGTCCCGTCGGAATTTCGTCGGCGCCGCCGGCGTTGCGGCTGCCGCCGTCACCGCTGCAGCCCTGTCGCGTCCCGTGTCGGCTCAGACCGCCGCGGCGGCGCCCAAGATGGAGTATGCGATCAAGAAGCTGCCCTTCGATCCGGCCAAGATCAAAGGCATCTCCGAGAAGCTGCTCGTCAGCCATTACGAAAACAACTACAGCGGCGCGGTCAAGCGGCTGAACGCCATCACCGCTCAATTGGCCGGTCTCGATGTCGCGGCGGCGCCGGTCTTCGTTGTCAACGGCCTCAAGCGCGAGGAACTGATCGCCACGAACTCGATGATCATTCACGAACTCTACTTCGACGGCCTCGGAGGCGAGGGCGATCCCAAGGGCGCACTGTCCGAGCAGATGAAGAAAGACTTTGGAAGCGTCGAGCGCTGGAAGGCCGAATTTTCCGCCGTCGGCAAGGCGCTGGGCGGCGGCTCCGGCTGGGTGATGCTGAGCTATTCACCGCGCGACAAGCGGCTCGTCAATACATGGGCGGCCGATCACACGATGACCTTGGCCAATGGTCGGCCGATTCTGGCACTCGATATGTACGAGCATGCCTATCAGATGGACTACGGCGCCCGGGCGGCCGCTTACGTCGATGCGTTCATGCAGATCATCCGTTGGGACAACGCAGGAGCCCTGTTCGAGCGGTACAGCAAGGAGACCTGATTATCGGTCCCGGGCCCGGCCATTTCAGCCGCATCGCGGAAAGTGCTTCACGACACATTCAAGAAAGGCATGGGATACGATAGAGTCATCTCATCAAGAGATGGGATGTTCATGGACGCAGCCGATCTAAAATTCTTCGAGCAGGTGGCGCAATCCGGCGGGATGAGCCGTGCCGCAGAGAAGCTCAATACCGTGCAATCCAATGTCACGCGACGCATTCGCGCGCTCGAAAGCGAGCTCAATGTGTCGTTGTTCAACCGCACGGGCCGGGGCGTCTCGCTGACGGCGGCCGGCGAACGGTTGCTGCCCTTTGCCATCAGAATCGCCCGGCTGATCGACGAGGCGGCCACCACGATCAGCGACGATGGACGCCCGAAGGGAAGCCTTGTCATCGGTTCGCTCGAGACGACGGCGGCGCTCCGCCTGACTCCCATACTCGCGCAATTCGTCGCCGATTTCCCCGAGGTCGATCTCAGCCTCAAGACCGGCACGAGCCGGGAGCTGGTGGAGGACGTTTTGGAGCATCGGGTGGAAGGCGCTTTCGTCTGCGGTCCGGTCCATCACCCTGACTTGCTGCAGCGCAAAATGTACCAGGAGCGCCTGGTCGTCCTGACGTCGCGCCGCGAGCCGTCGCTCAATGCCTATCTGCGAAAGAACGATCTGCGGATGGTCGTGCTGCGCGCCGGCTGTTCGTATCGGCTGATTCTGGAGTCGTGGCTGGCTCATCGGGGAATCGTCGGCGTCCGCATTCTCGAATTCGGCACGCTTGAAGCGATCATAGGCTGCGTCGAGGCCGGTCTTGGCATGACACTCCTCCCCGAAGCCCTCGTTGGACCGGTTTGGCGGGACGAGCGGGTTGCCGTCCATCCTCTGCCCAATGACTACGGAGAGGTCGACACCTTGTTCATTCGCCGGCGAGACGGCTTTCAATCCAGCGCCCTCAGAGCTTTGTTGGCGTTGGCCGGACCGCAATTTGCCCGACGACCAGCGGCCAGGCCGCGATCGGAGACGGCTAGGCGGGACTTCGTGAGGTTACAGACGACACGATTGCCAGGACGCCAGCCGCGAGCAAAGCGAGAGAGGCCGCAAGCAACGGCAACGTGAAACCGCCGACGTGATCGTAGACGTAGCCGGCGAAGGCCGGCCCCAAGATCTGGCCCGCGCCAAACGACGCCGTCATCAGAGCCAGGCGTCCGCGCGGATCTCCGGCTCCGCCCTGTCGTGCCGCGACAAGGCCGAGCGCCGTCAGCCCCATGAAGGTTCCGCCGACGAAGACCGACGACACGACAATTCCGAGCGAGCTAACCCAAACGGCGCCGGCCGCAACGCCGATCGCCTCGACGACGCTTGCGACCGCGAATGCCTGCAAAGCCCCCCACCTCGCGCCCAACCGCGTCCACAAGGCAACCGAGGGGGCGGCGCTCAAGCCAAACATCATCCAGATGTAGGGTTCGAGGGAGGCGATCTCCCCGGAACCACGGACGATGGCGACGATGAATGTCGCCGTTATGACATAGCCGAAGCCGAACAAGCCGTACGCTGCGAGCAGCGTTGCGAATTTTCTTGAAATTGTCCTTGGCGCAGCCGCCGTGGCGGCTTGTGTCGGGGCGGGGTCCGGATCGATCAGAAACGCAATGGCAATGCCTGCGATCGCCGTGAGCACGGCACTGGCAACCCACATCATGCGCCACTCGGAGAACATCGCTACGAGCGCCGCCGATACCGCGATTCCGATGCCAACCCCGGCGAAATGCACCGCCGACAAGCCGCCCTTGCCGGACAAGGCAAGGCGCTCGAGCACAAGCGCCGAACTCAACACAAGGATGAAAGCGCTGACGATGCCGGCCATCAACCGAAGGACCAGGAAAACCGGCATCAACGTCGTCAAGCCCATCGCCGCGAGACAAAACGTGTTCACCGCCAGCGAGCCGAGAAGCCAGGCTCGGCGCGAGCCCGGCAGGCGCACCGCAGCAAGCAGCGCGCCCGCGAGATAGCCGACGAAATTCGCCGAGGCGATCAGGCCGGCTTGCGATTTGGAAAGAGAAAGCGCCTCGGCCATCGGCGGCAGAATCGGCGTGTAGACAAAACGACCGACACCCACGCCGGCGGCCATCGCCAGAAGGCCGCCAATTGCAATCAACATCGGCTCTTTGCTGCTGGAGGCCATGGCGGCAATGCTACGAGAGCGGACTGGCCCTGCATAATGCCAATCCGCGATGGCCGTATCGCTTCAAGAGATAACCGGTCAGTGCACCGGTTTGACGGCGTGGCCACGGACAGCGTTCCAGACGTGTTCGTCCCACAGGCGGATGCCACCCGTGATGCCGGCATCGTTGGACGAGATACGCACGTTGGCGGGCAACGGGACGACGATATTGGCGGCGTTGCCCCCGCCGAGATACAGCACGTCGTAGTGCACGAGCGCGTAGACGATGTCGATCATCTTCAGGACGCGCTTGTTCCACTTCCTTTTGCTGATCGCGCGATATGTGACGTTGCCGAGATAGTCGTTGTAGGTCTCGCCCTTGCGAATCGGATGGTGCGCCAATTCGAGGTGCGGCGTCGGCGCGCCGTTGCTGAACATCGCGCTGCCGACACCGGTGCCGAGGGTCAGCACGACCTCGAGTCCCTGTCCGGCGATGATTCCCAGGCCCTGGACCTCGGCATCGTTCAGCATCCGGGCGGGCTTGCCGAACCGCTGCGATATCGCATCCTCGAGCGGAAAGCCGAGCCACGCCTTGTTCGGGAACTGCGGCGCCGTAATGGTGTGCCCATCCCTCACGACACCAGGAAAGCCGACGGAAATACGATCATGGGCTGGCAGGGGCGCCGTAAGTTTCGTCAAAAAGTCCAACAGCGTCTCGGGAGGGCACGGCGCGGGCGTCGGCACCCGCACACGCTTGGTCACCATCTTCCCCGACTCGTCGAGGACGGAGGCCTTGAGCCCGGTACCGCCGATATCGATCGCCAGGGTCTTGGGACCCGCAGTTTCCGCGTCGTTCATTTCTTCAGCCCCGGTGGCAACGTGACCGGCCGCCATTCCCGGCTGCCGCTGTCCGTCAGCAGGCGGTCGGCCGCCTCAGGCCCGCTGCTGCCTGAGTCGTAGTTGGGGAAAGCCGCGTTGTTGGCGGCCCAGTCGTCGAGCACCGGCTGCACGATGCGCCAGGCCTGCTCGACCATGTCGGCACGCATGAACAGCGTCTGGTCGCCGATCATCACGTCGTACAGCAGCGTCTCGTAACCGACATTCTGCTCCTTGGGGAACCAGTCGTCGTACTGGAAGTCCATCTTCACGGCGGCGAGATCCATCACCGGGCCGCGCCGCTTGACCTCGAATTGCAGCGAGATCCCCTCGTCCGGCGCGATGCGCAGCACCAGCCAGTTGGGGCGAAGCGACGCGATCGGCGTGTCCTCGAAGGCGGCATAGGGCGCCTGCTTGAAGCGAATCGCGATCTCGGTCATCCGCTCGGCCATATGCTTGCCGGTGCGGATGAAGAACGGCACGCCGGCCCAGCGCCAGTTGTCGATCTCCAGTTCCATCGCGACATAGGTTTCGATATTCGAATCGGGCGCGACGTTCGGCTCGCCGCGATAGGCCTTCGACGGCTTGCCCAGCACGGTGCCCGCGCCGTACTGCCCGCGCACCGCCTTGGACGGCTTGACCGACTGCATGGCAGCCAGCACCTCGGCCTTCTTGTTGCGGATCGCGTCGCCTTCGAAGCAGGTCGGCGGCTCCATGGCCACCATCGACAGCAGGGTAAAGACATGGTTGGGAACCATGTCGCGCAGCGCTCCCGTCACCTCGTAGAACTTGCCGCGCGTTTCGACGCCCACCGTCTCGGCGGCGGTGATCTGCACGTGATCGATGCGGTCGCGATTCCAGATCGGTTCGAACAGGCCGTTGGCGAAGCGGAACGCCATGATGCTCTGCACGGTGTCCTTGCCGAGGAAGTGGTCGATGCGGAAGATCTGGTCCTCGTGCAGCGTCCGCAGGATGTCGGCATTGAGATCGCGCGCCGACTGCACGCTATGGCCGAATGGTTTCTCGATCACCACGCGACGCCAGAATGACGGCTTGGCGCCGTCACGACCGTCCTGCTCGGTGAGCCTGGCCTTGCCGAGCTGATCGACGACGGTGCCGAAGAAGCGGTCGGCGACAGCGAGGTAGAATATGGCGTTGCCCTTTGTGCCGTGAGCTCCTTCAACCTCGTGCAGCACGTCGCGGATCCGGCCGTAGATCTCGGGCTTGGTAAAATCGCCCGCGATGTACGTCATCTTGTCTGCGAGCCTTGTCCACGCCGCCTGGTCGATACCGGCGACGTCGAATTCGGAGGCGGTGTTGCCGACGAAGCTCTTCAGCATGCCGTAGAGGCTGTCGCGCCACTGTTCGGTGGTACCTTCGCCGTGGCCGACGCCGATCAACGCGAAGTTTTCCGGCAGCACGTCGCCGTGCGCGAGGTTATAGAGGGCCGGCACCACCAGACGCTTCGTGAGATCGCCGCCGGCACCGAAGATCACCATGGCGCAGGGATCGGCCGGCTTCGGCCGCCGGCGCGGCGGCGACTGCACCCTTTGCGAGGATGAAGGGACGCGTATCGGCTGGGTGTCAGGCATCCGGTCGCTCCTATCGAGGGGCCGCTTCTATCGAGCCGGCCGCGACCTGCCGAGGCGCGCGTTCGCCGGCGATCAGCGCGCGGCGGCGCTGGCCGACGACCCCCAGCAACTTGTCGAAGGAATCGGCGAAGGCCCGCACGCCTTCCTCGACCAGCTGCTCGGTGACCCTCTCGAGGGAGATGCCCTGCTTTTCCAGCATGCCGAGGAGGGCGCGGGCTCCTGCGAGGTCGTGCTCCACGGCGTCAGGCCTGACCACGCCATGGTCGCGGAAGGCGTCCATGGTCGCGGGCGGGATGGTGTCGACAGTGTCACGGCCGATCAGCTCCTCGACATACATCGTGTCCTTGTAGGCGGGGCTCTTGGTGCTGGTCGATGCCCACAACAGGCGCTGCGTGTGCGCGCCGGCGGCGGCGAGTTTTTCCCATCGTGGCCCGGAGAACAACGTCTTGTAGCGGTCGTAGGCCACCTTGGCGTTGGCGATCGCGATCTTGCCGCGCACCCGGTCGGCGACGGACTTGTCGGCGAGCCCACCCAGCTTCTTGTCGACGGCCGAGTCGATGCGGCTGACAAAGAAGCTCGCGACACTGGCGCTCTTCGACACGTCGCCGCCGGCCGCCGCCAGCTCCTCAAGACCCGCGAGATAGGCTTCGACCACCTGCTCGTAGACCGCGACGGAGAACAGTAGGGTGATGTTGATATTGAGCCCGCGTCCGATCAAGCGGCGGATGGCGGGCAGGCCGGCCGGCGTTCCCGGCACCTTCACCATCAGATTGGGCCGGCCGACCATCTTCCACAGGCGCAGCGCCTCGGTCACTGTGGCTTCGGTATCGTTGGCGAGGTAGGGCGAGCATTCCAGGCTGACATAGCCGTCGCGGCCCTTGGTCTTGTCGAACACCGACTTCAATACATCGGCTGCTGCCTGGATGTCCGCGACCGCCAGATGCTCATAGATCTCGTTGACGCTGTGATCGCCCGCTGACTGGAATTTCTCCAGGGCATCGGCGTATTCGTCCGACTCGGCGATCGCCTTCTCGAAGATCGACGGATTGGAGGTCATGCCCTTCAGGCCGTCACGCTCGATCAGGGTGACGAGCTCGCCACCCTCGATCAGGCTCTTCTTGAGGTAATCCAGCCAGGGGGCCTGGCCGCAGGCTTCGAGTTGCTTCAACGGGTTCATGAGCGTTTCCTCGACTTTGCCAGCTGTTGCTTCGCGGCGGCGACCACCTTGTCGGGCGTGAAGCCGAATTTCTTGAACAGATCCTTGGCCGGCGCCGACCCGCCAAAGCCGTTCATCGCGATCTTCGCGCCGTCGCGCCCGACATAACGGTCCCAGCCGACGGGCGATGCAGCCTCGACCGAGACGCGTGCCGTGACGGCGGTTGGCAGGACGCTGTCGCGATAGGCCTCGTCCTGCGCCTCGAACAAATCCCACGACGGCATGCTGACGATGCGGGCGGCGACGCCCTCGCGCGCCAGCGTCTCGTAGGCCTCGACACACAAGCCCACTTCGCTGCCCGTACCGATCACGATGACCTCGGGCGTGCCGGGTTTGGCATCGGCCAAGACATAAGCGCCGCGCGCAACGCCGGCCGCCGAGGCATAGCGCGTGCGATCGAGCGTGGGCAGCGCCTGCCGGGTAAGCACGAGGCAAGCCGGCTGATGCTTGAGCCCGACGATGATCCGCCAAGCCTCGACCACCTCGTTGGCATCGCCCGGCCGCAGGGTGACGAGGCGCGGAATGGCACGCAGGCCGGCGAGCTGCTCGATCGACTGATGGGTCGGGCCGTCCTCGCCCAGGCCGATCGAATCATGGGTAAAAACATGGATGGCAGGCAGGTCCATCAGGGCCGCCAGCCGGACGGGGTTCTTCATGTAGTCGGAGAAGATCAGGAAGGTCGACCCTGACGCGCGGACGCCGCTCAGCGTCATGCCGTTCACGACCGCGCCCATGGCGTGCTCGCGGATGCCGAAATGCATGTTGCGGCCGCCCAGCGTGCCGGGCTCAAGGTCGCCCGCGCCCTCGAAGGTGAGGCGCGTCTTGGTCGAGGGCGCAAGATCGGCCGAGCCGCCGACGAACGCGGGATAGCGCGGCGCAAAGGCATTGATCACCTTGGCGGACGAGTCCCGGCTCGCGATGCCCTTGGCATCGGCGGCGAATTTCGGCAGGTCGGCGTCCCAGCCGGCAGGAACCTTGCCGGTCAGCATATGCTCGAGGTCGCCGGCTTCCTTGGGATGCTCGGCGCGGTAGGCGGCCATCAGCTTCTGCCAGTCCTGCCGATGCTTGGCGCCGCGCTGGCCGATGCCGTCGTCAAAATGCTTGCGCACACCATCGGGCACGAGGAACTGCGCGTCTTCCGGCCAGCCGTAGTTGCGCTTGGTAAGGCGGACCTCGTCGGCGCCCAGCGCCTCGCCGTGCGCGGCCGCCGTATCCTGCCTGTTCGGCGAGCCGAAGCCGATATGGCTGTCGACGATGATGAAGGTGGGCGCATCCGTGCGGCTGCAGAAGCCCGCGAGAGCCTTGTCGAGCGCCTCTCTGTCGTTGGCATCCTTCACGTGCTCGACGTGCCAGCCATAGGCGCGGAAGCGCATGGCCATGTCGTCGCCGAAGGCCAGGCTCGTATGGCCCTCGATGGTGATGCCGTTATTGTCGTAGATCCAGCACAGGTTGCCGAGCTTGAGATGGCCGGCGAGCGACGCCGCTTCGTTGGAAATGCCTTCCATCATGTCGCCGTCGCCGCACAACGTGTAGACGTCGTAATCGAAGAGAGCGAAGCCCGGGCGATTGAAGTGCGCCGCCAGCCAACGCGACGCGATCGCCATGCCGACGCTGTTGCCGCAACCCTGCCCCAGCGGTCCGGTGGTCGTCTCGACCCCGACGGTCAGGCCATATTCGGGATGGCCGGGACATTTGCTGTCGAGCTGACGGAATTGCTTGATGTCGTCGAGGCTCAATGCCGGGCCGTCCTTTGCCTGCACGCCGGCAAGATGGATCATGGAATAAAGCAGCATCGAGGCATGTCCGTTCGACAGCACGAAGCGGTCGCGGTTTGGCCAGGTCGGCTCCTTCGGGTCGTAGCGCAGGAACTGCTGCCACAGGGCGTAGGCCACCGGCGCCAAGGCCATCGGCGTGCCGGGATGGCCGGAGTTGGCTTTTTGCACCGCATCCATGGACAGGGTGCGGATGGTGTTGATGCAAAGCTCGTCGAGATCGACTTTCTCCGAAGTCGAAGAGCGGACTTGCGTGGCATTTTGCGAGGTAAGGGACATGACGACCTCGTTGTTTGCTTAAGGAGCCGACCGGCCGGCGGCTGCGGCATCTGCGAACAAACGCATTTTCCCGACCGCCGCAAGCCTGGCCGACGGAAGGTCAAGAATCTCGCGCTTTTCAGCACCGGCGACAAGGAAGGCTGCCGTTCGGCTGCCCGGGGCCCCTGTTTCGAAGCCGGGTCGGCCGGTCATGGGGTCTGACCTCGAATGGCGGCGATCGCGGCCGCATAGTTCTTCGATCCGAAGATCGCAGAGCCGGCGACGATGACGTTGGCGCCGGCATCGACGGACTGTTGGGCATGCTCGCGATTCTGGCCGCCGTCGACTTCGATGAAGGGATCGAGGCCGCGCGCTTCGCAGAGCTCGCGCAGGCGGCGAATCTTCGGAAGCATTTCCGGCAGGAACGATTGGCCGCCGAAGCCGGGATTGACGGTCATGATCATGATGATGTCACAGAGATGGAGGACGTATTCGACGGCATCGAGGGGGCTGGCGGGATCCAGCACAACCCCCGCCTTCTTGCCGAGCTCGCGGATCTGAGACAGCACCCGATGCAGATGGAAGGTCGCCGAGGGTTCGGCGTGCACGAGAAGGTGATCGGCGCCCGCCTTGGCAAAACCGGCGATGTGGCGCTCCGGCTCGACGACCATCAGATGCACATTGAGCGGCTTGGCAGTTGCGCGCCGCACGGCCTGGACGACCACCGGCCCCAGCGTGATGTTGGGCACGAAGCGGCCGTCCATGACATCGACGTGAATCCAGTCCGCACCGGCCAAATCGACAGCGCGCACCTCCTCGGCAAGTCGGCCGAAATCCGCCGACAGGATGGAAGGGGCGACGATGATCGGCCGTTCCTTCATCGCTCGCCGCCCAGGATGAAGCGCTCGACCGCCGCGGCGAAGCCATCTTCGCTGTTGCTGGTGGTGACGAAGTGGGCCTCCGCCTTGACCGCCGGCTGGGCATTGCCCATGGCGATGCTGAGACCGGCTTGTTCGAACATCGTGACGTCGTTGCCGCCATCGCCGATCACGGCGATTTCCGACGGCAGCACACCCACCAGTTTCGCCAACTCCAGCAACCCCACGCCCTTGTTGGCGAGCCGATCGGTCGTGTCGAGATAGTAGAGCTGGGAGCGAACGACGGTTGCGGCGTCACCCATGAGTTCGGCCAGCTCGATCTCGCACCCCGTCAGAAAATCGTGATTCCTGCTGACGCCGACGATCTTGGCCGCCGTGTCGAGGGCCTTGCCGAACTCGGCGACAACGATGGGCGGAAAGCCCACCGTGAGTGTCTCGTGCTCGACATGCGGCCCGGCTTTGTTCTGCAGCAGCCAGTCCTGGCCGCTGAACACCCAAGTGTCTACCCCGCGCCCGGCCAGGAAATCGACGGTGCGACGGGCACTTTCGGGAGAAATGAGATGTTGCCGCAGGACCGACAAATCGGGTGCCACGACGACACCGCCGTTGAAACCCGCACTCGGCCTGTCGATGCTGAGCGCCTTCATCAAAGGCGCTATGCCGCGGGGTGGCCGGCTGCTGATGATCGAGAAGGGAATGCCGGCCTTTCGGATCGCCTTGACCGCCGCCCGGCTACGGTCGGTCAGCTGCTTGTCATTGGTGACCAGTGTCCCGTCAACGTCGGAAACAATGGCGGAAATTTTTGTCGTGGGAGGTCGACGAGAGGTCATGCGAACCGCGGTCTGATGCTCTAGATTAAGCCTCTGTATCGCCAGCGGCGCACGAGCCCCAAACAATAACGCTGCTCAAAGCATTTTGTTGCCCATGACGCCAGTAGCACTTTTGGATTCGGTAGCGCTGTCGCCTTGGCTACACAGTATGTCGGTCGAGGCTTCACAGCAAAGGAAACGAGACGCGCATGACGCAGGACTTGCTGGCGGCCGCTGCCGTCAAGGACATCGTCACCGGCATGACCGTCGGCCTGGGAACGGGACGCGCCGCGACGCGGGCCATTCGCGCCCTGGCCGAGCGCGCCGCCGCAGAGCGGCTGGCGCTTCGCTGCGCCGCCACCAGCCGGGCCTCGCACGATCTGGCGGCCAAGCTGGGGCTGATCGTCGGCAGCCTCGAGGAGATCGGGCACATCGATTATCTGTTCGATGGCGCCGACGAGGTCGATCCCGTGCTGCGCATGATCAAGGGGCGCGGCGGTGCGATGACGCGCGAAAAAATCGTGGCCCATGCCTCGGCGCGCCGCGTGTACCTGATCCAATCGGACAAGCTTTCGTCCCGGCTGGGCGAAAGGGCGCCGCTGCCCATTGAAGTGCGGGCCGCCGATCTTGCCCAGGTCCAGGAGGATTTGCGCAAGATCGGGCTAAAAGGGCCCGTCCGCCTGAAAGACGATGGAACGCCCTACAAGACCGACAACGGCAACCCGGTGATCGACGCGCCGCTCGCCCCCGACCTCGACGTCGTCAAGCTCGGCGCGACTCTCGACGCGCTGGCGGGCGTCGTCGGCCATGGCCTCTTTCTGACCGAAGCCAACGACGTCCTGATCGAGGACGCCGACGGACGCATCTCCCGCCGCTCGCGCGCCTAGGGCCACCGAAACTCAGGCAGCGGCAGCCTTCTTGCGGTTGGCTTCGAGCCTGGCATCGACCAGGGCAACGCCGGCATCGATGACCGGATGGCTGAGGCCTTTCTGACGGGCGATCAGCTGCACCAACTTGTCGGCGCGTTCGATGTTGGGCAGGCCGTTGTTGAGCGCGCGCGCCGCGGAGGCCGGACGCACCAGGCTCTGGGCGGCGGCCGCGTATTTTTCGAACGGAACGAGATCGTTCGGGTTGGCGCCCAGCTTGACACAGAGATCGTTGACGAAATTGTAGACCGAGCGCGAGGTCTCGATGTCGCTATGGACCGCTTCCTGCGCGGTCCGCATGCCGTCCTTGGTGACGCAGCGATAGTTGCCGGCGAGCAGCATCGCCCATTTGGCAAGCGGCACGAAGATCGAGTCATAGACCCGTAGCTTGACCGGCAGTTCGATCTTTCCGTCGCCCGCGTCGAAGCGCACCGCTTCGATGTCCTTCTCGAGCTGGCGCAGGATGGCGGTCGACTTCTCGTCCTTGAGCCGCGCGACCTTGAAGTTGGTCGGCAAGGTGACTTGCAGCACGTTGACCTTCTCGTCCGGCGGGCGGATCGCCTGCGGATCGGGACTGCACAGGGTCAGGGTCTCGGGGTCGAAGCTGTCCCATACGGTGGGGTCGGTATAAGCGGGCTTGAGCTGATCGTAGTTGAGGCCGGCGATGCGTTTCACATAGGGCAGCGGCGGCATGTTCATGATCGACATGCAGGGCACTTTGGACCTGGCCACGGCATCCAGAAGCTCGCGCACGCCCGGCGAGCGATATTGCGGCTCCTGCATGGCGAGGCCGACGAGGTCATAGTCGCCGGGATTGACGCCCGCGGTACCGCCTGCCGAGACCTTGCCCGGCAGCTTGCGCGAGTCGATCTCGATCGGGTCCTTGCGGCCGCGGATCGGCATGCGCACCCGGAAGCCCTCTGAATTGATCAGGTCCGCCTCGGCCGGCAGGCAGATGAGGTGCACCGAATGGCCGCCGAACAGGACTTTGGAGGCGAGCAGCGACCCGTAGGACGCGCCCATGATCATGATCTTGTAAGCCATTGGCCTCGTTCCTCCTGGGAATTCATTTCTGGCGGTAGTGGCGGTTCCGCCGCCGAGCATAAGACGCCCAGCGATCCGGCAGAACCGCTTTTTCTAGTGCGCTTCTTGCCGTCTCAAGGCCGGGCCGGCCCAACGCCGATGCAGTCGTTGACGTCGCCAACATCTTGCAAAAAACCCACCGCTTGCAGCTCCCTGTTCAAAAACGACCAGACTCGTGAGGCCAGTACCGGGTGTAATCGCACCATCAATTTCAACGGTTTCTGGCGGACCTGCGATTCCACCCTAGACAGGCTGCCAGTGGCCCGTCTGGCCTCTCCCCGGCCGGACGGGCCTTCTCACAGCGGCGACCTGCCGTTACGCGGCCTTCGCGCGATCGAGCGCCACGGCGCCTGCCCGCAGGCGCGGGATCAGCTCACGCCCAAAGTCGACGGTGTCTTCGAAGGGATCGAAGCCGCGGATCAGGAACGAATGGATGCCGAGCTTGTAGTATTCGAGCAGGGCGCGGGCGACCTGCTCGGGCGTGCCGACCAGGCACGAGGTGTTGCCCATCGCGCCTGTCGCCTCGGCGATCGGCATCCACAACCGCTCATCGTGCGTCTCGCCTTGGGCGGCGAAGTCGAGCAGGCGCCGCGCCGACTGGTCGAGCGGCTTCTTGTCGTTGCCAAAGCCGGTCGGATCGCCGGGCTTCTGAATGGACGCCAGGATTCGCCGCGCGCGATCCCACGCCGCGCCTTCGGTCGCGCCGAGGATTGGCCGGAACGACATGTTGAAGGTGGGCGAGCGGCCATACTGCGCCGCCCGCGTACGGAACTCGGCCATGCGCCGGTTGGTGGCGGCCAGCGGCTCGCCGAACATCGCGAACACGTCGCAGTGCTTCGACCCCATCGCCAGCGCGCCTTCCGACGAGCCGCCGAAGAACAAGGGCGGGTGAGGCTTCTGCAGCGGCTGCACGTCGGATTTGGCGCCGCGCACCCGGTAGAACTCGCCGGCGAAGTCGAACCGCCGCTCGCTCGTCCAGGCGAGCTTCATCACTTCGATATACTCCGCGGCGCGGCGGTAGCGTTCTTCCTTGGGTGCGAAGTCGCCGTCGCCTTCCTGCTCGGCGTCGCTCGCGCCCGAGATGATGTGCAAGGCGATCCGGCCATGGGTGAGATGGTCGAAGGTCGCGATCTTGCGCGCCGCAAGCGTCGGCGCGACGAAGCCCGGCCGGTGGGCGATCAGGAAACCCAGCCGTTCGGTGTGCGCGGCGGCATACTGGGCGACGAGGAAGCCCTCGGCCGAGGAGGCCGTATAGCCGACCAGCGCCAGGTCGAAGCCGGCCGCATCATGCGCCTGGGCGTAGGACCGGAGGTAAGGCACGGAGATGCCGCCCTTGATGATGTGGACGGTGGCTTCGCCGCCCGGAGGCGCGACGCCGATCATACCGATCACCCGCACGGGCATGTCATCCTCCGATCAACCGGCTGCCGCGAGATCGATGGCACGGCGATACATGGTCATCGCCGCCTCCGGCGTATTGTAGCCCGCATGCGCCGTCAGCGTCACGTTGTCGAGCGCGAGCAGCGGCTCGTCCGGCGGCACCGGCTCCTGGGCGAACACATCGGTCGCATAGTGGCTGACATGGCCGGAGCGCAGGCATTCGATCAGCGCCGCCTCGTCGACGACGCCCGCCCGCGCGGTATTGACGACGATGACGCCGGGTTTGGTCTTCTCGAGCTTCGCGCGATCGAGGAAACCCCGCGTCGCATCATTGAGGCCAAGATGCAGGCTGACGATATCGGAACGCGCCAGCAACTCATCGAGCGAAACCATCGGCACGGGCGGATCGGCGATCGGCGAGCGGTTGAAGGCGATCGGCTTCAGGCCGACGCCCTTGGCGAGGCGCGCCATCTCGCGGCCGATGCCGCCCAGCCCAATGATGCCCAGCGTCTTGCCTTTGAGCTCCATGCCCTGCATGGGCCGCCAGCCACCAGCACGAACCATCCCGTGCATGGTCGCGATGTGCCGCGCCGCGGCGAAAACCAGGCCCATGGCGTGCTCGGCGACGGTGGTGTCGCCGTAGCCACTGATGGTCGAGACTTTTATGCCGAGACGGGCGGCGGCAGCGAGGTCGACAAAGCTCGCGGCGCCGGTTCCGAGAAAGACGATGTGCTTCAGGCCTGTGCAGTTGCCGAGCGTAGCCTCGTTGAAATAGGTGGCGTCGTTGATCACCGTGTCGTAGCCGGCGATCGTCTTCGGAACGTCGCCCGCGGCGACCGGCCCCCTATTGACGGCGATCGGAATATCCTTGGGCCCATGTACCTTTCGCCAAACGCGATCGATATCCGGCGTCGAATCGATGAAGAGCGTCCTGGCCATCGTCTCGTCACGCCTTGAAGGCGGCAATCGCCTTCTCGTCGAACTTCAAGCCCAGTCCCGGCTTGGTCGGCAGCACGAGCTGGCCGTTCTCGATCGCCGGCGTCTCCTCGTAGAGCGCCAGCATCCACGGCATGTATTCCACGGTCAGACCGTTCGGGCAGGCGGCCACCATGTGCACCAGCATCTCCGGCATCACGTGGCTCACCACCGGCAGGTTGAACGCCTCGGCCATGCCGGCGACCTTCATCCATTGGCTGACGCCGCCCACCCGCGCGAGGTCGATCATGACGATGTCGACCGACCGCGCCTCGATCATGTGGCGGAAGGGAACGATGCCCCAGACATACTCGCCGCCGGCGATCGGCGTCTTCAGCGCGGCGGTGACTCGGGCGAGACCCGGATAGTCGTCGGCCGCCGTCACGTCCTCGAGCCAGAACAGGCCGACATCCTCGACCCGGCTGCCGATATCGATCGCCTGTTCCGGCCGCCAGCGCTGGTTGATGTCGCACATCAGCTTGATGTCCGGACCGATCGCGTCGCGCACGACCCTCACGCGGCGCACTTCCTCGGCCGGCGTCGGGTTTCCGGGCAGGCCCATCTGGGTCTTCATTTCGCGAAAACCCTTCTGCAGCAGGATCCGCGCGGCCCGCTGCGCCTGGTCGTCGGTCAGCCCGCGCCGCAACGAGCCGGAGGCATAGGTCGCCACCCTGTCGCGATGGCCGCCCAGAAGCTTCCACAAGGGCTGGTCCAGCGCCTTGCCCTTGATGTCCCACAGCGCGACATCGATCGCCGACAGCGCCAGGGTGAAGATGCCGCCCGGGCCGCAGGCATCGCCCGTGCCGGCGCGGAGCTTGGCGACGATCTTCTCGATGCGCAGAGGATCCTCGCCGACCGTGAGCGCGGCCAGTTCCTCGACGGCGGTGCGCAGGCTGCCGCTCATCTTGCCGCCATAGAGGGTGACACCGATGCCCTCGATGCCGCTGTCGGTACGCAGGCGCAGGATGACGATGGGACGCTTGCGGCCCGCCTCCTCAGGCATGTTCGCCAGCGGATCGTCCTCCGGGACGTTCAGCGTGGTCGCTTCATAGCTGGCGATTTTCATGGCGTTCCTTCTCAGGCGGACCGCGGGCCTCCAGGCCCGCTCATGTCCTTGGATCGACGATAAGAAGCGGGCCTGGAGGCCCGCGGTCCAATGAGCCCTACTCAGCCGCCGCGCGGCGAGCCACGGCCTCGATGCGGCTCTGGCGCCTCTCGTCGCGCGGATTGTCCATCTCCTCGACCATCGGATCCGGCACCCAGGCGTCGCGGCCGGCCACGTAGGTCCGGTTGGTCTGTGCGGGATTGCGGTTGACCAGCGGCCGCGCATAGAGCGGGTGCGTCATGCTGCGGATCTCATGCTCGATCTGGAACAGGGGCTTGCCGCTGTCGAGGTCGGTGATCATCTCGAAGCGATACTGATACTGATTGCTCTCCTCGGTCACGAGACTGCGATCGAGCAACTGCCGGTGCGGCGCGGAGAAATTGCCGACATAGACCTGGATGTGGTGCCCGTCATAGGCCGGTATCTTCGCCTTGGTCTCGCGGAAGACCAGCTCCTGTCCCTGGCCGACCGCGACCCGCGCCGCCGGCGCACCGCCCGTCTTGTCGACGCTCGCGATCGCACCGAAGACCTTGGCGTAGAACTGGGCGATGCCTTTGGCCGCGCCGGCCGGAACGTCGAACTCGACATAGGGCATGCCGAGCGCCATGCCGCCAAAGCGCGCCGTGGATTCATGCAGGCGGAAGGTGTTGCCCCACGGACAGGTCGCCTCGACGTGATCGTCATGCTCGGCGAAAGCGAACTTCGTTCCCTCGAGCGGCTTGCGCATGTTGGTGAGCCGTCGCAGCAGGGCTTCCCGGTCGGGTATGACCAGACCGATCTTGCCGCGCAGCCGCTGCGGCTTGCCGGTGATCAGGTGGAACTGGCTGTGGCCGACATTGACCCACATGTTGTCGATGCTGGTCATCAGATAGGGGTCGCGGGTGAGCCCGAGCCCGCTGATGTAGAACAATGTCGTCTGAACCTGGTTTTCGACCTGCAGATTGACGTGCTCCAGGCCCACGATATTGCCGAGATCCTCGGCGCTGCGATCATACTGCTTGCTCATGGTTTTCCTCCGCGGCTCTTGCCGATGTGAATTTCCGGTATTTCCGGTATTTCCGGTAGTCCCCCAGCCGGACATTGGCGGCCCGGAAAGGGGCCGCAGCGGGGGTTAGCGCAATTAGCGCAATTAGCGCAGGCCATTTTACCCCCTCCCCAGCGCCCGCAGGGCCGCCAGCACTGCCAGCAAAACGGTCATGAATGTACAGGACGCCCGAATCCTCCTGCGCGAGTGCCAGGAGAGTACGCCACAACATTGCTCAGTCTTGTCAAGGGGTGAAGGGGAGCTTTGCACGAATCTCGATTGGCAGCGTTGCGAAAACGTGCGGAACTGCCGGACAACAAGAACGACCGTCCGGAGGACGCGGCCTATGATCACCAAATTCGACAGCTCCTACGTCGGCTCAGTCGACCTGGAAAACGCCGGCTACAGCGGCACGCCGATCAACGATCGCCGCTACCCGAACCAGGAACTGGCGAGCGTGCTGCACAAGGCGGTGGCCTACGCCAAGCAGATGGACACGCGGGGCTACGACACCTTCTGGATGGCCGAGCACCATTTCCAGCCCGAAGGTACGGAGTGCATCCCCAACCTGCTGATGATGGCGCTGCATCTCGCGGGCGTGACCAAGAACCTCCGGATCGGCTGCGGCTTCAACGTCGTGCCGATGTGGCATCCCCTGCGCCTGGCGGAAGACTACGCCATGGCCGATGTCCTGACCGGCGGCCGGGTCATCTTTGGCGTAGCGCGCGGCTATCACACGCGCGAGGTCGAGAGCTTCGGCGCGCCGCTCACCGACCAGACGGCGAACCGGGAACTGTTCGAGGAAGGCGTCGACATCGTCTTCAAGGCGTTCAACGAGGAACGCTTCTCCCATAAGGGAACCTACTACACGATCCCGCCGGCGGTGCCCTATCGCGGCTACACGCTGAAGGACATCACCCTGGTGCCGCGCCCGCTCCGCCTGCCGGTTGAATGCTGGCAGCCGATCCAGAGCGGCTCCGAGCGCGCCTTCGATTTCATGGCCAAGCACGGCATCTCAGGTGTGATCGGCGGCGGCTCGGCCGAAGGCGGCGCCGTCGAGCGGCATATGACCGCCTTCCAGGCGGCCTATGCACGCCGCGGCATCAAGCTCGAAATGGGCGAGCGCCTGTCGCTCGGCTTCCAGTTCTTCATCGGCGAAAGCCGCGAGGCGGCGATGCGCGCGGCGGGGAAATACTACGAGGAGAACATGAAGATGTTCGGCGAGCTCCGCCTGGTACGGGCGCTCTCCGACGAGCAGATCGCGGCGATGCGCGATCCCAGGCTGGCCGGCACCACCAAGCTGCCCCGGATCGAGGATGCCGTGAAGGCCGGCGGCTTTTTGGCCGGCACGCCGGCCGACATCACCGAGCAGCTCAAGGCGGTCGAGAAGCGCTATCCGGGCCTCGATCGCGTCAGTTGCGGCATGGCGCTCGGCACACCGCTCGCGGTGGCGCTGGAACAGCTCGACCGGTTCGCCAACGAGGTGATGCCGGCCTTCCGGACCGTGCGCGCCGCCGCGGCCGAGTGAATAGCCTTACAACGGGAGACGAACGATGATTTTCGAGATGCGCACCTACCTGCTGAAACCCGGTACCCCACCCCAGGCCGAGGAGGCGTTCGCGGTCGCCATAGAAGGCCGCACCAAGCTCTCGCGCCTCGCCGGCTATTGGCGGACCGAGGTGGGCACGCTCAACCAGATCATCCATATCTGGCCCTACAAGGATGTAAACGAGCGCGACCGCATCCGCGCCGAAGCCGTCGCGGCCAAGGTCTGGCCGCCCAAGATCGCGGACTTCGTCCTCGATATGGAATCCAAGATCCTCCATCCCGCGCCCTTCTCGCCGCATTTCGAGCCGGGCGAGCATGGCGGGCTCTATGAGTTCCGCACCTATACCTTCGGGCCGGGCGCCATCCCCAAGGTCATCGAGGCGTGGGCCCCGCGCATCAAGGAGCGCTCCGCCGTCTCGCCGCTGATCTTCGCGGGCTTCACCGACATCGGTGCCCTCAACCAATGGGTCCATGTCTGGGCCTACAAGAACATGGGCGAACGCGAACGCCTGCGCGCCGCGGCAATGAAGCCCGGTCAGTGGCCGCCGCCGCGCGGCGAAGGCGTCGTCCTGCACAAGCAAACCAGCACCTTCGCCGTCCCGGCGAAGTTCTCGCCGCTGCGTTGATTCTTGATCTTAGCCTCCCCCGTCATACGGGGGAGGTGCCCCCGAAGGGGGCGGAGGGGGAAGGCCACACAGGCGCTTCTCGATATTTCAGATCTGATACTTGCAGATACCTCCACTGGGGCTTTCCCCCTCCGGCCCTGCGGGCCACCTCCCCCGTAGACGGGGGAGGTAGATTAAGGAGACGGCAGAATGACAGTCACCATCCGCCAGGTCGGGCCCTGCTTCGCAGGCGAGGTCTCGGGCATCGACATGCGCAAGCCGCTGACACCGGAGGAGGTGGCGGCGATCCATGCCGGCATGGACAAGTATGCCGTGCTGGTGTTCCACGACCAGAAGATCGACGACGCCCAGCAGCTCGCTTTCACCAAAAGCCTGGGCGAGATCGAGCACGCCATCGGCACCAGCCTGCGCGCGGCCCATGAGGCTCGCCTGCCCACGACCTTCGCCGACGTCTCCAACCTCGACAAGGACAATACGCCGTTCGCGCGCGACGACCGCCGGCGGTTGTTCGCCATCGGCAACCGCCTGTGGCACTCCGACAGCTCGTTCAAGCCGGTACCGGCGAAGTACTCGCTGCTGCACGCCATCAGCATCCCGTCGAAGGGCGGCGACACGCAGTTCGCCTATATGCGTGCGGCCTACGAAGCGCTGGACGACGAGACCAAGGAGGAAGTCGAGGACATGGTGTGCGAGCATTCGCAGATGTTCTCGCGCCAGCTCATCGGCTTCACCGATTTCACCGACGAGGAGCGCGAGCGGTTCAAGCCGGTCCTGCAGCGCATGGTCCGCACCCTGCCGGCGACCGGCAGCAAGTCGCTCTACCTCTCGTCCCATGCCGGCGGCATCATCGGCTGGCCGATGCCCGAGGCGCGCGGCTACCTGCGCGATCTCGTCGAGCACGCCACGCAGCGCGAGTTCGTCTACATCCACAAATGGCGGGTCGACGACCTGGTGATGTGGGACAACCGCCAGACCATGCACCGCGCCCGCCCCTTCCCGGCGCACGAGCCGCGCGACATGCGACGCACCACCCTGGCCGGCGACGGGCCGACGGTGATGCAGCAGGCAGCGTAAGACTCTTTGCTGGGAGCGCGCCACTCCAGTGGCGCTTCTTCGTCGATGCGTGAAGAAGACGGCGCCACTGGAGTGGCGCGCCCCCAGCGCTACGTCTTGAGCAAAGCCGCCATGATGCGCTCGCGCGTGAGCGGCATGTCGTGGATGCGCACGCCGAGCGCGTGGGCGACGGCGTTGCCGATCGCGGCCGCGGTCGGTCCCACCGTGCATTCGCCGACGCCGAGCGAGGGGTTGCCGGCGCCGTCGACCAGCTCGACCTGCATGTCCGGCACCTCGCTGAAGCGCAGGATCGGGTAGCTGGCCCAATCGCGCGAGGCGATGCCGTTCTCATCGAGGCGGACCTGTTCTTTCAACGTCCAGCTCACGGCCTGCACGATGCCGCCCTCGAGCTGGTTGCGCGCGCCGTCGGGATTGACCACCAGGCCGGCATCGACGACGGCCCAGACGCGATCGACCTTCACGGTCTCCTGGACGGTGACGGTGGCCGCCACCGCGGCATAGGCGGCGCGGTTCTTGTAGCGCGCGAAGGCGAGGCCGAGGCCCTTGCCGCTGCCGGCCGGCCCGCGCGACGACCAGTCGGCGCGCGCTGCCGCCAGCTCGACCAGGCGCCGGGCGCGCGGCTCGGACAGAATCGACAAGCGATAGGCCACCGGATCCTCGCCCGCGCGCGCCGCCAGTTCGTCCATCAGGGATTCGATGGCATAGACGTTGGGCAGGGCGCCCAGGCCGCGCAGAGCCGAGGTACGGACGGGCGGACGCAGCACCAGATGGTGCAGGATGCGGTGCGCCGGCACGTCGTAGAGCGGCACGGCATTGCGCGTGCCGCCGCCGCCGCGCGCCTCGGGCGGGTCGATCGGCGTGACCTCGGGCGGCGGGTTGGCCAGCGCCTCGGAGGCGAGCAGATAACCGCTGCCGCTGCCCGGCCGCTGGACATGGGTCGGGCTGAAAATCTCCGTCGTCCAGTCGGCGGGGCGGCCGCGCTCGTCGAGATCGACATGGAGGGTCACCAGCATGGCCGGGCCCACCGGCTCGAAGCCGAACTCCTCCTCGCGGCGCCATTGCAGGCGGATGCACTGGCCGGGCAGGCGCCGGGCGATCAGCGCTGCATCGAGCGCCGCATCGTCGGCGCCGTTATGGCCGTAGCAGCCGGCGCCGTGCAGGTGCCGCGCGGTGATGGCCTCGATCGGCAGGCCGAGCACCATCGCCAGATTCTTGCGCAGCGGATGCATGCCCTGGCCGTGCGACCACACCGTGAGATGGCCGTCGCGGAACTCGGCCAGCGCGCAGGACGGCGCCATCGAGGCATGCGCGATATAGGGCCGCGAGACGGTGATCTGCACGAGGCGCTTAGGCGGCGTCGTCGATGGCTCCGCGCCGAGGCGCCGGTCTTCGCTGGGTTGGCCCTTCAGCCAGGCGGCCTCCTGCTGCTCGGGATCGATGCGCCGCACGTTGTCCCATCTGGCATGCAGCGGCGCGGCGGCTGCGGCGGCCTGGGCGACACTCTCGACCGAGCTTACGAAAGCGACGAAGTTGGCTTCCCGCACGATCTGCAATTCGCCTTTCGCCGCGCGACGGATCGCGGCCTCGTCGAGCGCCGCCAGGGTGGCGCCGCGGTTGGGCTGGCGCAGTGTCCGGGCATGCAGCAGGTCTTTAGGCACGAAGTCGTGCACGAAGGCGGCGCCGCTCACCTTCGCCGGCAGGTCGATTCGCGGCACGCTCTGGCCGACCACCTTGTACGACGCGGCCGGCTTGGCCGGCGTCGTCCCGGTGACCGCCTGGCTGAGATCGATCTCGGGCGCGACGGTCCAGTAGTCCTGGCCGGTCGCCGCGCCGTTCTGCAGGAATTGTCCGTCGACCACCGAGAGCTCGTCGCGGCTGCAATTGAGCCGCAGCGCCGCCCGCTCCAGCGCCTTGGCCCGCACTTCGGCGCAGACCAGCCGCACCGAACCGCCGGACATCTCGATCGAGAGCGAAGATGTGGTGTAGAGCTCGTCGGGCCCATGGGTGGTGTCGCCGGACAGCACGGCGATGCGCTCGAGCGGCACGTCGAGCTCGTCGGCCGCAATCTGGCCGATGGCGGTGACGACGCCCTGCCCGATCTCGACCTTGCCGGTGGCGATGCGCACGGTGCGGTCGGGCTGGAAACGGATCCAGCGGTCGAGACGCGGGTTGTCGACCAGGCTGGTCGGCAGCACAGGCGCGGTCATGCCGGCCTCCCGTTCCTGAGCGCCGCCGCGGCACGTTCGACCGCGCGTAAAATGCGCTGGTGCGTGCCGCAGCGGCAGAGGTGCTTGTCCAGCGCCTCGACGACCTCGCCACGGCTCGGGTTGGGGTTGCGGTCGAGCAGCGCCTTGGCAGACATCAGGATGCCGCTCAGGCAATAGCCGCACTGGCCGGCCTGCTCGTCGAGGAACGCCTGCTGCAGCGGATGCGGCTTGGTCGGTGTCCCCAGCCCTTCGACCGTGGTCACCGTGCGGCCGGCCACCGTGCCGACCTCCCGGGTGCAGGCATAGGCCGGCTGGCCATCGACCAGCACCATGCAGCAGCCGCACTGTTCCAGGCCGCAGCCGTAGCGCGTGCCCATCAACCCGAGATGATTGCGCAGGATTTCGAGCAGCGAGGTCGTTTCGGGCGCGCCGACCCGTCGCGCCTCGCCATTTACGGTGAATGCAATATCCATTGCGGCTGTCTCCCCTTATACAGCCGAGGATAGCTCGCCGGGGGCGCGCGACTCCAGTCGCGCGTCATGGTCTTCCGGACCGCGGGCGTCCCGCCCGCTCATGATTCCTAAGCGAGTCGCGCGGAGTAACCTCCGCGGAGAGGCTCGCGGTCCCAAAGAGCATGAAAGACGCGCGACACAAGGCGAAGGGCACTTCGCCTGAGGAGTCGCGCGCCCCCAGCCCTCAGTCGCCCTTCAGTCCCGCCGCCTTGATCAACGGGCCCCATTTGACGGGAGAGGTCGGCGGCAGGCATGGGAATGGGAGAGCCCCCGCTTCAGCGACGGTTCGGCAGTTCCACGATCCCCGTGCCCAGTACCGACAGCTCGTCGTCCTGGTTGCGTGCTTCCTGCTCGATCTCGACCAGGTGACGCCCGTCCTCGACATACTTGCGCTTGACCTTGCCCTTGATGAACAGGATGTCGCCCGCCGGATTGTGGCGACGAATCTTGCACGTGGCGTTGCGCAGGAAGCCGTCGTCGCCCATCCAGTTCGTCAGATGGTGGGTGAGCCACGAGCTGCGCTCCGGGCCGTAATCGTAGGCGCCCGGTGCGCCGACTTCGTGGGCGAATTCCTCTTCCCAGTGCACGCGCTCGGGACAATCGGGGATGCCGAAGCGATTCTTGATGCCGATGCCGGGATGGGCGTCGATCAGCTTCCAGGCGAGCTTGTTGGCGCGGATATAGAGGCCGCCCCAGCCCTGGGCATAGGCGATGAAGCCGGTCACCGTCATCGGGCCCTTCAGCATCACCGGCAGCGCCTCGCCCTCGACAACGTCCTGCCAGTAGCGCGGCGCCGCGCCGCGGATTTCCTCGTCGCGATAGAGCTTGTAGGCGCGGGCGAGCTCCTGGTCCGTGTAGCGCCGCGGCGGGCGGGCCTTCACCTCTTTGTACTTGGTGCCCTGCTCGCGCGCGTGGTCGCGCTCGGTGCGAAAGCACCAGCTGTCGGCGTCGGCGACCAGGTCGCCGTGCTGATTGTAGAAGTCGACATGATAGGTCTGCTGGACCGCGCGGCCGGCGAAGCGCGTCTGATGCTCGACGACGTCCTTCAGCCAGGCCTCGGTCGAGATCGTGTCGTTGCGATTGACCGTCTTGTGCCAGTGCCAGTCGGCGCCCGACCACATGGCATGGACGCCGGCCAGGCCGCCGACATAGCCCGAGACGATGCGGCTGGTGGCGAACAGGAAACTCGGCAGCGCGATTACGTCGCCATACCTGGTCTTCGCGGCATACTCCGGAACGCACCACAGCGGATTGTCGTCGCCGATGCCGTGGGCGTAGTGGCGGATGTTGTCCCGCGTCGCCTCGTGGCACCACGGCTCGACGGTCACGCCGATCTTGACGCCGATGCGCTGGCGCAGCGCATCGAGGCCCTCTTCGGTGATCTTGGGGAATGTGCGTTCGCTCTCGGTCAGCATGGACGTTTCCTTCTGTCGATTCTTCAGGCTGCTGCAGTCGAGGCGCCCTGCTCGCGCTCGCGCAGCACCTTGCGGTTCACCTTGCCGGCCGGCGTCTTGGGCAGCTCGGTCACGAATTCGATGAGCCGCGGGTACTCGTGCTGGCTGAGACGCTGCCTCACGAGCTCCTGGATCTCGCGCGCAAAAGCCTCGTCGCCCGGACGACCGGCGACCACGAAAGCCTTCACCACCTGCCCGCGCAAGGCATCGGGCACGCCGATGGCCGCCGCTTCGCGCACCTCGGGATGCTTCAGGATCGCATCCTCGATCTCGACGGCGCTCATCGTCCAGCCGGCCGAGATGATGACGTCGTCGGCCCGGCCGCCGTGATAGAAGTAGCCTTCGTCGTCCGTGCGCCCGAGGTCCTTGGTGGCGATCCAGCCATTGCGCCGCCAGACTTTTAGCTCTCCCGTCACGCCGGGGGGGCACGGCTTGCCGGCAGGGTCATGGACCTCGACCTTGCTGCCCGGCACGGGCTTGCCCAGCGATCCCGGCTTGACGACGAAATCCGCCGCCCCCGGATAGCTGGCCAGGATCACGCCGATCTCGGTGGTGCCGTACATGCTGCACGGCGGATGGCCGAACGTCGTCTCGACGAAGGACGCCGTCTCGCTGTCGATCGGCTCGCCGGTGAAAGACAGTTTCTGCAAGGCGTAGCGATAGCGCGGCGCGGCGCCGGAATTCCGCATCATGCGATAGTGGGTCGCCGCGGCGGAGATGTTGGTGAAGCGGTGATCCTGCAGCGCCTTCAGGAGCCGCTCGGCGTCGAACCTGCCGGAATAGGCGCCGACGGTGATGCCCAGTGCCAGGGGCGCCAAGGTGCCGTGCCACAGGCCATGTCCCCAGGCCGGCGACGACGGGCAGAAGTAGCGGTCTCCGGGCCGCAAGCCGGTGCCGTAGAGGGCAGCCACCATCAAGGTGACGATCGAGCGGTGGGTGTGCTTGACGGCCTCCGGAAGCTCGCGCGTGGTGCCGGAGGTGTACTGGAAGATCGCCAGCGCGTCGGAGCTGGTGGCGGGCTCGAACCGGGACGGAAAACGCGCGAGGCCTGTCAGGAAGTCACCATCGGCCACGACCACGCGCGGGCCGCCGATCGATGACAGGAGCTCCGCCTTCTCGGCGTTGGTCACCAGCAGCGCCGGCGAACAGTCGTTGACGCGGAGCCTGACGCCGTCGGGACCAAAGAGCGTGAACAGGGGGACGGCGATCGCGCCCAGCTTCATCGTGCCGAAGACCGCCGTGTAAAACGCCCGCGACGGCTCGAGCATGACCGCCACGCGATCGCCGGCCTTCACCCCTTCGCCGGCGAGGTAGTGGGCAAAGCGGGAAGACTCTTCCGATAGCGCGCGAAAGCTCAGGATCTCGTCGCGGCCGTCGGCATGGGCGACGATGACGGCCGGATCCGCTCTGCCGACATGCCGGTCGATGCATTCGTGCGCGATGTTCAGACGCTCGCGATCGCCGTCGAAAAGCTCCCACAGCTTGGCGGCGGAGAAATGCGCCTGGGCATCCGCAAAGCTCGTGTACTCCGTCAGGCTGGCCATCGAGAGACTATGGCCAAATGTCTGTAGTTGTACAATAGCATCGTTAGTTGTACATATACAACATGAAACCTCGCCCTGCGAATTCCTCGGCTGCTCCCCGGGTGCGGCCGGTACCGGCCGTCACGCGCGCCATCGCCATCCTCCGCCTGCTCGGCCGCAGCCGGACGCCGATGGGCGTCAAGGCGATCGCCCAGGCGCTCGATCTCGTGCCCAGCACGAGCCTGCACATTCTGCGCGCGCTGGTTTCGGAGCAGCTGGTGAGAGTCGACCCGACCACGAAGCACTACAGCCTGGGCACCGGCATGCTGCCGCTGGCGCGCGCCGTGCTGGTGAACAGCGACTTCGCAAGCCTGGTGCAGCCCCGGCTCGACGATCTCTCCAAACGCTACGGCGTGACCGCCATCGGCGTCGAAGTGCCCGACCTCGACCACATGATCGTGGTCACGCTGTCGCGCACCCAGGCGCCGGTGCGCCTGCATGTCGACGTCGGCAGCCGCTTTCCCGCGCTGATCAGTGCGACCGGCCGCTGCGTCGCGGCGTTCAGCGAGCATCCCTGGAGCGAGATCGAGAAGCGCTTTCGCTCACTGCGCTGGCAGAACGCGCCCAACTATGAAACCTGGCGAAAGGAAATCGCCGGCGTGCGCCGTCACGGTTTCAGCATCGACCGCGGCAACTATATCGCCGGCGTGGCGATCGTCGCGGTGCCGGTGCTGAACACGCGCCGGACGATCACGCACACCATTGCGGCCGTGGGGCTGGTCAGCCAGCTCGATCGCACGACGTCGGTTGCGTTGGCGCAGGACATGCGGGTAGCGGCGGAAACGGTGGCGGGGCAGCTGGTTTCTTGACCTCCAGCATATCCCGATCGAGGGTGCTCATGCGGACCGCGGGCCTCCGGCCGCTCGCGCATGTGAATGCGCTGACATGATCATGAGCGGGCCGGAGGCCCGCGGTCCAAAAGAGCATGAGTCGCTCATCCAGCTAGCTCTTGTCGCCCACCAGCGTCTCGCGCAGCCGCGCCGCGGCAGTGCGCCCCAGGACCAGGGGTTCGGACATCCCCTCGAGCGTGATCTGCCCGCCGGCGCGCGACGGCGTCTCGACCTTGCGCAGCCGGTCGCAGTTGATGATCAGCGATCGGCCGAGCCGCAGGAAAGGCGGCGATGGAAGCAGGCCCTCGAAATGGCCAAGCGTCCGCCAGATCATCACGGCCGGCTGATCGGCGATGAAGACATGCGTGAAATCGCCATCGGCCCGCAGCGCTGCGATCTCGGCGGGCTGGGCAAGTACGGTCTGCTTCGGTGTCCGAAGCGCGATCACCCCCGAACCGGCCGGTCCCCGATCGAGCTGGCGTTCGGCGCGCGCCAGCGATTCGGCCAAGCGCGCGGGCTCGACCGGCTTCAGCAGATAGTCCACCGCGTTCACCGCAAAAGCCTCGACCGCATGTTCGGCGTACGCGGTAACGAAGACGACGATCGGCAGTCGCTCCAGTGCGGCCAAAAGGTCGAAACCGTCGCCGCCGCCGCCCAATTCGATATCGAGGAAGACGAGCTGTGGTGCGGTCCGCCCGATGGCGTCCATCGCCTCGGCGAGGCTCGCGGCTTCGCCGACGATCTCTGCGTCGGGATGCGCGGCCAGCAGGCGCCGCATCGCCTGGCGCGCCAGATGCTCGTCGTCGACGATCAGGACCCGCACGGATCGCCCTCGAGCACCAAGGTCGCCACCACCTTGTTCTCCGCGCCGCCGCAATCGGCCAGCGTGAAGCTGTGGCGAGCGGGATAGTGCAAGGCCAGGCGCCGTCGCACGTTCTCCACGCCGATTCCGGGACGGCGCCGGCGAGCGCCCGCAGCGCCGTCGAGCGAACCGGTATTCTCGATCTCGACATGCAGCGCATCGCCCACCGCGCGGATATCGATGCCGACATCCAGCCCGTTCTCGCGCTTGCCGTGCTTGACGGCATTCTCGACCAGCGGCTGCAGCAGGAAGCTCGCGATACCGCGCGAAGCCGCCTCCGGGTCCATGTGGAGCTTGGTCCGCAGCCGATCGCCGAAGCGCGCCTGCTGCACCCTAAGATAGGCCGACAGGCCGCCGACCTCGGCCTCCACCGTGACGACCGTATGGTTGATGCCGTCCAGCGAGTGCCGGAGATAGGCCGTGAGATCGCGCAGCATGGCGAGCGCCGCCGCAGGGCGCTCGGGAATCTCCTCGGCGACGCCGTTCAACACATTGAACAGGAAATGAGGGTCGAGCTGCAGGCGCAGCTCCTCGAGTTCCGCGCGGAGCGCCTCGGCTTCGGCGCGCACCGCGTGCCTGTGCTCGGCCTGCTCGGCCATCTCGGCATAGACCCAGAAATAGCAGAGACTCCAGGCGGCAAGGGCAATGGCGTAATGGGTCCAGGGAAGGACGAAGTCATCGAGCGGGTCTCGGCCCGCGTTGGTCCAGCCCAGCAACTCCCGGCCGGCGACCGTCAGCGTGGCGATGACCCCGGCACCGCCCAACGACAGGAGCGCAAGCCACACCGCCGCTTTCAGGTTCAGCTTGTTGCCCAGCTGCCGCGAGCCGTAGACCGCGCGCATGCCGGCGGAGAGCAACACAAGGCACGCGACGACCAGCGTGGTGCGGACAAGCGCGATCGAGAAATCGTGATAAATCAGCTGCTGGTTCACCAGGTCGACGATGGAGAACAGGCCCCAGCCGACGATCTGCAGCCGCCAGAATGCCGGCAGGCCGTTCCACCAGGCACGAACGGCGCCGAGGGATCTGACGGGCGATTCTACGGACAAATCGGTGGCTCCGGGGCATTTCGGGGTGGAAAACGCTTCCCCCACCGGAGCAAAGGCTAATTGCCGGGCACGGGCAAGCGCGGGGCCCCGGCCGCATCCCTCCGCCGGCGGCCGGGTTCACCGATTTTTCTGCCGCGTTCACCGAGTGGCGCCGTCCCGGCCGCTGCGGGACCGGCGGGCTCATGGGATATCGCCGCGACGGGGTGACGCAGTACCCCCAGGGAGCAACGGCGATGGCGAGCATCAACTACGCGGTTGGAAACAATTGGGGTACGGGCTTCATCGGCAACATGACCGTGCCCGGCGGCGTCCAGGGACTTCAGGGCTGGACCATCGAATTCGACGCATCGTTCGCGATCTCGAACATTTGGGGCGCCGAAATCGTCAGTCACGTCGGCACCCACTATGTAATCCGCAATGTCGACTGGAATTCGAGCGTGCCGGCGGGCGGACAGGCAAGCTTCGGGTTCCAGGCGACGTCCGGCGCCGGCGGTACTGCGGCCAGCGGTCTGGTCCTCGATGGCGCCGGAAACGCTTCGCCGCCGCCGGTCGTCCTCCCGGCGCTCTCGATCGCCGACGCCTCCGTCGCGGAAGGCAATACCGGTACAACGCAGCTCGCCTTTACCGTCACGCTGTCGCAGGCGGCCACGGGGCCCGTGACGGTCCATTATGCGACCGCCGACGGCACCGCCACTGCCGGTTCGGACTACACCGCAGGCTCGGGCACCGTCACCTTTGCCGCGGGCGAGACCTCCAAGGTGATCAGCGTGCCGATCATCGGCGATACCTCGGTGGAGGCCAACGAGACCTTCTCCGTCGCCCTTTCCGCAGCGTCGGGCGCCACCATCGCCCACAGCACGGCGACCGGCACCATCATCAACGACGACGTGGCGCCGCCCGTCGTTCCGCCGCCCGTCACCAATCCCAACGCCTGGTCGGCAAGCGCCATCTATACCGCCGGCATGACCGCGATCGCAGACGGCGTGACCTACAAAGCCAACTGGTGGGTCCAGGGCGTCGATCCGGCGGACAATAGCGGGGTCGCCAACAGCGGCCAGGCCTGGACCATCATCGCCGGTGGCAGCAACGATCCGACCCCCTGGACGGCGCGCCACGTCTATACGGCCGGCATGCAGGTGACCGAAGACGGTGTGATCTATCAGGCCAACTGGTGGACCCAGGCCAACGATCCCGAACACAACAGCGGCGGCTCCGGACAGCCCTGGACAGTCGCGGGCGCGGTCGATCCGGCGCACACCGTGCCGACCGTGCCGACCGGCCTTTCAGCGACAGGCACCACCAGCGAAGCGATCCTCGGCTGGAACGCCTCGACCGTGCCCGGCAACGCGCCGGTGACCGGCTATGCGATCTTCGAGAACGGCCATCAGCTCGCCACCACGACCGACACCCATTACACGGCGACCGGCCTCACGCCGGACACGACCTACCAGTTCTCGGTGACAGCAATCGATGCGGCGGGATCGTCGGCCCAGGCCAGTGCGGTCTCCGTGCATACCGCGGCCGTGCCGCCAGCGGGGACCGGCGGCGGCAGCTCCGCACCGATGTTCTCGCCCTATATCGACATGGCGATGACGCAGGATGACGACCTGGTCGCCATCTCTCACGCCTCGGGCATCCAGAACTTCACCCTGGCCTTCATGCTGGCCTCCGACCACGGCATCGGCTGGCAGGGGACGGGCGGGATCACCGACGACACGCTGGCGAACGGCACGACCATCCTCTCGCAGGTCCAGGCGATCCAGGCGGCGGGCGGCAACATCACCATCTCGTTCGGCGGTGCCGCCGGCCAGGAAGCGGCGCTGACCGCGCCAAGCGCTGCGGTCTAGCAGGCCGAATACCAGTCGGTGATCGACCGTTACCACATCAACTCGATCGACTTCGACATCGAAGGTGCTGCCGAACAGAATCAGCATTCGATCACCTTGCGCGACCAGGCGATCGTCGGGCTGGAGGCGGCAAATCCGAATCTCAAAGTGTCGTTCACCCTGCCGGTGCTGCCGACCGGCCTCGATGCCAGCGGCCTCGCCGTCCTGCAGAGCGCCAAGCAGGACGGCGTGCGCATCGACGTCGTCAACATCATGACCATGGATTACGGGCAATCGGTCGACAATAACGGCCAGATGGGCCAGGACGCCATCAACGCGGTGATCGCCACCGAAAAGCAGCTTGCCGGCCTCGGCCTCGCGGCCAAGATCGGCATCACGCCGATGATCGGCGTCAACGACGTCGCTTCCGAGGTCTTCACGCTGGCCGACGCGCAGGCCCTGGTCAACTACGCCAAGACCGACCCCAACGTCGTTCACCTTTCGATGTGGTCGGTGGCGCGCGACAACGGCAATTCGGCCGGCGCCCATTTCGCCTCATCCGACTCAAGCGGCGTCGCCCAGCAGCCGTTCGAGTTCTCCGGTATCCTGCATCAATTCGACCATATCGGCTGACATGGCGCGCGTTGCCAAGAACCGCCGATCGGAGCTGTCGGCGGCGCTCGCCGCCTGCCGCAAGGCCTTCATCGGCGTGGCGCTGTTCAGCGCCCTGCTGAACATCCTCTACCTCACCGGCTCGTTCTACATGCTCGAAGTCTACGACCGCGTGCTGCCGAGCCGCAGCGTGCCCACCCTCGTGGGCATCACGCTGCTGGCCCTGGTGCTATTCATCTTCCAGGGCATTTTGGACATCATCCGCAGCCGCCTGCTGGTGCGGGTCGGCAGCGCGCTGGATGGCGCCGTGAGCGAGCGCGTCCATCACGTCCTGATGAAGCTGCCGCTCAAGGGCGCGGCCGCGCAGGGCCTGCAGCCGCTGCGCGACCTCGACCAGGTGCGCGCGTTCCTGTCGACCGTGGGCCCGGCGGCCCTGTTCGACCTGCCCTGGATGCCGCTCTATCTCGCCATCTGCTACCTGTTTCATCCGCTGATCGGCATCGTGGCGACGGCCGGTGGGCTGGTCCTGGTCATCGTGGCGCTGCTCACCGAAGTCATGACGCGCAAGCCTGCCGCCGAGGCCGCGTTTCATGCCGGCAGCCGCACCAGCCTGGCCGAGGCGAACCGGCGCAATACCGAAGCGGTCCATGCGATGGGCATGGCGGGCCGGCTCGGCAACCTGTGGAGCGACTGCAATCGCAACTACATGGCGGCCCAGCAGCGCGCCGCCGACATCGCTGCCGGATTCGGCGGGCTCTCCAAGGTGCTGCGCATGGCGCTGCAGTCGGGCGTGCTCGGCGTGGGCGCTTGGCTGGTCATCAACCAGCAGGCCACGGCCGGCATCATCATCGCGAGCTCGATCCTGACCTCGCGGGCCCTGGCCCCGATCGAGCTCGCGATCTCGCAGTGGCGCGGGTTCGTGGCGGCGCGGCAAAGCTGGCGACGCCTCAATGTCCTTCTGGACAAGATCCCGGCGGATCCGCCGCGCCTGGCGCTGCCCAAGCCCGAGCATTCCCTGGCGGTCGAGGCGGTGAGCGTCGTGCCGCCCGGCACGAACCGGATCGTCGTCCAGGACGTGACGTTCCAGTTGAAGGCCGGACAGGGGCTGGGGATCATCGGGCCCAGCGCGTCGGGCAAGTCGTCGCTGGCGCGCAGCATCGTGGGCGTGTGGACGGCCATCCGCGGCGGGGTCCGCATCGACGGCGCGGCCCTCGATCAATGGTCGTCGGAAGCGCTCGGCCCACATATCGGCTACCTGCCGCAGGACATGGAGCTGTTTGCCGGCACGGTGGCCGACAACATCGCCCGCTTCGAGCCGTTTCCGCCCTCGCCGGCGATCATTGCCGCCGCCACCGCGGCCAGCGTGCACGAGCTGGTCCTCGGATTGCCGGATGGCTACGAAACCCAGATCGGCGAAGGCGGTGCGGCGCTGTCGGCCGGCCAGCGCCAGCGCATCGGACTCGCCCGCGCCCTCTACGGCGATCCTTTCCTGGTGGTGCTGGACGAGCCCAACGCCAACCTCGACGGCGAGGGCGAGGAAGCGCTGACGCGCGCCATCCTGGGCGTCCGCGCGCGCGGCGGCATCGTTGTCGTGATCGCCCATCGGCCGAGCGCGCTTACCGGCGTCGACACCTTGCTGGTGATGCAGGCCGGACGCATGGCCTCCTTCGGACCGAAGGAGACCGTGCTCAAGCAGGCACTGCGACCTGCGCCGGCGGCCGTGCGCCTTGCCGAGGGAGCGCGAGCATGAGCGCACAACGATCGATCCGACGGCATCTGTTGGCCGGGGGCGCCGCCGCGGCGCTGTTGGTCGGCGGCGTCGGCGGCTGGGCGGCGACGACCGAACTTGCCGGCGCGGTGATCGCCCCCGGCCAGCTCGTCGTCGATTCGAACGTCAAGAAGGTCCAGCATCCGACCGGCGGCGTGGTCGGCGAGCTCCGCGTCAAGGAAGGCGATCGCGTCAAGGCGGGCGACGTCGTCGTGCGGCTCGACGAAACCCAGGTCCGCTCCAACCTGGCGATTGTGACCAAGGCGCTGGACGAGCTGGCGGCGCGCCAGGCCCGCGGCGAGGCTGAGCGTGACGGCGCCGAGACGGTGAGCTTCCCGGCGGATCTTTTGACAAGGCTCGACGACCCCGAGGTCCGCAAGGTGACGACGGGCGAGCAGAAACTGTTCGAGATCCGCCGCGGCGCGCGCGAGGGGCAGAAGGCCCAGCTCAAGGAGCAGATCGCCCAGCTCGGCCAGCAGGTCCAGGGCAACCTCGAGCAGGAAGCCGCGAAGGTGAAGGAAATCGACTGGATCCAGCAGGAACTGAAAGGCGTTCGCGACCTGTGGAAGCAGAACCTGGCGCCGTTCAATCGCCTGACGACGCTCGAGCGCGACGCCGCCCGGCTCGAGGGCGAACGCGGCGCCCTGATCGCCTCGGCGGCCCAGGCCCGGGGCCGCATCGCCGAGACGGAGCTCAAGATCCTGCAGATCGACGAAGACCTGCGCACCGACGTCGGCAAGGAGCTGGCCGAAATCCGCGGCAAGAAATCCGAACTGGTCGAAAAGCGCGTCGCGGCCGAGGATCAGCTGAAGCGCATCGACCTGGTGGCGCCGCAGGACGGCAGGGTCTTCCAGCAGAGCGTGCACACGGTGGGCGGCGTGATCCAGGCGGGCGAGGCCGTGATGCTGATCGTGCCCGACGGCGACAGCCTGGCCATCGAGGCCAAGATCCAACCGCACGAAATCGACCAGGTCCATATGGGCCAGCAGGCCGTGCTGCGCTTTACGGCGTTCAACCAGCGCACCACGCCCGAGCTCACCGGCGAGGTCGTGCGGATCGGCGCCGACGTCACGCAGGAAGAAAAGAAGAACGAGAGCTACTACGCCCTGCGCATCCGCCTGGCCGACGGCGAACTGGCGCGCCTGGAAGGCTCGAAGCTGGTAGCCGGCATGCCGGTCGAGGCCTTCATCCAGACCTCGCCGCGCACGGTGATGTCCTATCTGGTGAAGCCGATGCGGGACCAGATCGCCAGGGCGTTCAAGGGACGGTGACGCCACCGGTGGCAATTTTCACGGCATATCAACCGGGAATGCCGGCGCGCCGTGTTTCCAATTGACATTGCTTCGGTGGAATTCGACAAATCCATTGAAGCAACTATGGGGGGCTCGATGAGAAATAGGGGTTTGACTGGCGGTCACCTTTGTATCGACCTGACCAACATCGAGATGTCGGGCGAAGAACAGCAGAATCTTCTGCGCGCCGTCCAGGCCACCGTCGTGACGCATCTCGCGCGCCAGTCGGCGGTGTCCAAGGTGGTCACCATCAGCATGTCTCCGAACAATGGGACGGAGGATGAGCCTGATCGGTCGCCCGAGCCGCCTGACCGGACTCCCAGGCCTGATCCGTCTCCCAAGCCTGATCCGTCTCCCAATCCTTCTCCGCCTCCCCGATCCTGACTGACGGGCATAGGCGGCGCCATCACGAGGAGATAGAGGGCGCAAATGACCGAGCAGCAGATTTGCCCCAGCACGACCGGTAAGGCGCCAAACGCGCAAATCATCGGCTTCATCGGTGCGGACGGGGTGGTGGCCAGCATTCCCACCCCGATCCCGCTGACCGACGAGATGCGCGGTTCCATCGGGCCCCAACCCGAGCGCATCTTCCGCTTGGCAGGACCGTGCATCCAATCCAGATGCGCGAACTGGCAAAACCAAGCCTGCGCCCTGATCGATCGCATGCGCCAGCAAGTCGATCGCCTCAAGCTCGCGACCGGGCCGGTTGGCAAACTCCCGCGCTGCGGAATCCGCTCGGCTTGCGTGTGGTGGCGACAAACCGGACCCGAGGCCTGCCGGGTTTGCCCGCATGTGATCTACAACCCATCTCCCTGATGTTGCCGATCTGTCTCGAGGAGAGATGCTCGTAGCCTGCCCCCGCTGCGGACAAAGCGCACTGCCGGGGCAGTACTGCGATAATTGCGGCGCAAAAATAGAAAAGAGTTGCCGCTCGTGTTCGGCCGCAAACCGGCCCGATGCCCGGTTCTGCGCCAATTGCGGCACCGCGTTCGAGCTACCGGAAGAAAGCCCTCCTCCAGCCGGACCGGACACGTCCGGCGCCCAGCAGAAACAGGTCACGGTTCTTTTCGCCGACATCTGCGGCTCCACGGAGCTGATCTCCAGAATGGATGCGGAAGATGCGAGCCATATCCTGGGCTCGGTGATCGGCGTGATCTCCAAGGCCATCACGCGGTTCGGCGGCGTGGTCATCAGGCGCATGGGCGACGGCGTCATGGTCCTTTTCGGCGCCCCCGTGGCCACCGAGGATCATGCAGCGCGTGCCTGCTTTGCCGCCCTGGCGACACTCGAAGACGTCAGTCGAATGGGCGATCTTGCCCTGCCTGTTCGTGTCGGCATGTGCAGCGGCCCGGTCATCCTGCGCAAGACGGGGCGTGACGACGAAGACTACGATGTCGCGGGGATCACGGCGCATATAGCCGCGCGGTTGGAACAGCATGCCGAACCCGGCACCGCCCTGCTCGCCTACCAGACGGCAAATCTGGTGACCGGTATCGCCAACGTCCAGTCGATCGGCAGGATCGCCTTGAAGGGAATTGCCGAACCATTGCCGGTCTTCCGCCTGCTGAGCGCCACCGACCGGCCGTCCTGGATCGTCCGTTCTGGCGCGAAGGCACTGTCGACCTTTGTCGGGCGCGATGAAGAACTGACGCAGCTCTCCCGTGCCCTGGACCGCGCGTGGGCAGGCCGGGCGCAGGCCGTCGCGCTGGTGGCAGATGCGGGGATGGGCAAATCGCGCCTGCTGCACGAGTTCCTCGGAAGCCTGGCGCCAGGCGCCTGGCACGTCATCCGCGTGGAAACCACCGCGCAGTCCACGGCCATTCCCTATTTTCTGATCGCTGCATTGCTGAGCGAATTCGTCGGTTGCTCGCGAGAGGACACCACTGCCGAAGTTGCCGCCCGCCTGCCGTCGGTCATTGCCTCGCTGGGCCTCGATCCCAAATTCGATACGACGCCTCTTCTCGCCCATCTGGACAGGGAAGTGGAGGCTGCCGCATTCGACAGGATCGACTCGCATCAGCGCAGTCACCGGCTGGTGCAGTCGCTACGTCCGATCCTGCTGCGTTATGCTGACCTGCATCCCCTCATTCTGGTGGTGGAGGACTACCATTGGCTCGATGCGTCGAGCGTGGAGGTGCTGGACGAGCTGTTCGGCGGCGTGGATGCAGTCCGCCTTGTACTATTGGTGACGACACGGCCGGAGCGCCGCCCCGGCTGGCGCCGCCTACCCGAGCAGGGCGACGATGACGGCGGCGCCAAGATGGAGATCGAGCTCAGGCACCTGACGGCGGGCCAGGCGGACCACCTCTTGCAGGAACTGATCGGCAGTTCCGACGAGCTGGCGCCACTGCGCGCGCATATCATCGCACGGGCCGACGGAACGCCGTTCTTCCTGGAAGAATTTGCCAGGTCGCTTCACGAGTCGGGCGCCATCGCCGGCGGTGCACCCCGCCTGACGAACATCGTCATTCCGGCCTCGGTGCAATCCATACTGGCGGCGCGTATCGACCGCCTGCTGCCGCTTCACAGGCGCATCCTGCAGATCGCCGCCGTCATTGGCCGTGACGTTCCATTGCCGCTGCTCGCCGCCATCGCCGACATGCACGAGTCGACTCTGGAGCATGAAATCGCGGCCTTGCGAGCCGCCGGGTTCCTGGTCGAGGTCAACCTGCGGACAGGCATCGTCCACAGTTTCTCGCATGCACTCACGCAGGCCGTTGCCTACGACACCCTGCTTCGCAGCGACCGGCGGGGGCTGCATGAACGCGTCTTGCGGGCGATGGAGACAGTGAGCCCCGATCAGCGCGAAAGCGCCGTCGACGATCTGGTGCACCATGCGGTCCTTGCAGAAGCGTGGCCCGAAGCCGCCCGCTACGCGCTCGCCGCCGGCGAGCGCGCGAGCCGCCGCTCGGCGTTGACGGAGGCGAAGGCCTACCTGGAAACGGCAATCGCCGCTTTGGGCCGACAGCCCGCCAGTGTCGCGACCATGACGCAGGGAATCGATGCCCGCCTCAGCCTGCGCGGTGTTCTCGCCTCGATGAACGATACCTCGGGCATGCAAGAGTACCTGAAGGAGGCCGACAATCTGGCCGAGCTGGCCGGTGACCGACCCAATCTGGCCCGCGTGTATATCGCTCGCGGCACCATGCTGTCCCATTGGGGAGACCTGCCAGGTGCCATCGAACTCAGCCGGAAAGCACTGGATATCATGCTCGCAAGCGGCGACAGCGTCGGGATTGTCAGCGCTGCCTTCTCGCTCGCCCAGGCGCAGAGCTATTCCGGCGATCTCGACGATGCGCGGCAAGTGCTGGCTTCCAGGATCTCACACGCGCGTGGTGAAGGCGGCCAGCGACGCAGCACGGCCACCTTCGTCTCACCGTCGGTGGTGTTCTTCTGTCAGTTGGCGCGCATTTGCGGCGATCTGGGCGACAGCGTTGCCGGCTTTGCCGCGATCAAGGAAGCGCGCAGCATAGCCGACAGTTACGGCCATCCCTTCGATCGGGTGCTGGTCGACACTTGTGAAGGCGCGTTGCTGCTGGCGAGCGGGCAGTTGCCGAGGGCAATCGACATGCTGGAGCGCGCGCTCGGCGTCGCGCGAACGAATGAAATCGAATGGCATATCCCGTTGATCGCTTGCCTGCTGGGGCGCGCCTATATCGATACCGGGCGCCACGCCGAGGCACGGCGGCTGCTCGAGCAGGCTTCGACTCTCGCCGATCGCAATCGGCAGGTCGCGAAGCGCCTGCTTTGCGGCCCGCCGCTGGTTCGCGCCCTCGCCGAAGGACCAGATGCCAACCCAACGGCCGCAAAAGATCTGGCCATGCTGACTTTGCGAGAGGCAACAGCGCGTGGTTACCGCCCGATCGTCGTCCACGCGCAGCTTGCGCTCGCGCGCGTCCTGACTTTGACCGGTGAGACCGAGCCGGCGCAATCCGCCCTGCGAGAGGCAGCTGCGTTGTCCAAGGAGCTGGGCCTGCTGCGAGAGGAATTGGAGGCACGGGATAATCTCGCTTCCCTGCTGCGGCAATCCGGATCGACAAGGTCCGCTTTCCCCGAAACCGAGGCGGCCGCCGCGCTGCGTCAACGGCTTGTTGCCTCGGACGATCTCGATCGTTGATCCGAGGGGGGACGGCAGCCACACCGCCGTCCCATCGGTTTCGATCGGTAACGCTACTCCGCCGCCATCCGGGGCAGCGCCGCGTCGAGCGCCGCCGACAAGCGAGGCGGCGACATCGGCAGGTCGACCATGCGCACGCCGGTGGCGCGGGCGATGGCGTTGCCGACCGCGGCGGTGGGCGGCACGATCGGCACTTCGCCGACGCCGCGCACGCCGTAGGGATGCGACGGGTTGGGCACCTCGACCAGGATGGTCTCGATCATCGGCAGGTCGGAGGCGACCGGCATGCGGTAGTCGAGGAAGCCCGGATTCTGCAGCGTGCCCTTGGCGCTGTAGATGTACTCCTCGTTCAGCGCCCAGCCGACACCCTGCACGGCGCCGCCCTGGAGCTGGCCCTCGACGTAGGACGGATGGATGGCCGTGCCGACATCCTGCGCCGCGGTGTAGCGGTCGACGGTGACGCAGCCGGTATCGTTGTCGACCATGAGGTCGACGCAGTGCACGCCGAAGCCCGGGCCCGCGCCCGTGACGTTGAGCTGGGCATGGCCGTTGATCGGCCCGCCGGTCCGTCCCGCCTGGGCGGCGAGATCGGCGAGGGTGAGCGGCTCGAAGGTGCCGACGTTGGCGCCGGCGGGCTTGGCCATGCCGTTCTCCCAGATCACGCCGTCCGGATCGACCTTCCAGATCTTGGCGGCGCGCACCTTGAGCTCGCGGATCATGTCGCGCACCGAGTTCACCACCGCGAGACCGGTGGCGAAGGTGACGCGGCTGCCGCCGGTCACGAAGTTGAAGCCGATCGAGGCGGTATCGGCGATCACCGGCCGCACGCGGGAGTAGTCGACGCCGAGCTCCTCCGCCGCCATCAGGGCGAGCGAGGCGCGGCTGCCGCCGATGTCGGGATTGCCCGAGATCACCGTCACCGAGCCGTCCTCGCCGACGTGGCTGGCCGCGCTCGAATCGGCGCCGATGTTGAACCAGAAGCCGCAGGCGATGCCGCGGCCGTGGCCCGGCTTGACTGGCGTCTTGTAGTGCTCCGACTCCTTCACCGCCTTCAGCGTCTCGACGAAACCGATGGTGTTGAAGGTCACGCCATAGGCCGTCTTGGTGTCCTTCTTGGCAGCGTTCTTCAGCCGCAGGTCGATCGGATCCATCTTGAGCTGCTGGGCCAGGATATCGAGCGTCGATTCCACGGCCCACGCCGAGATCGGCGCGCCGGGCGCGCGATAGGCCGCGACCTTGGGTCGGTTGCTCACGACATCGAAGCCCTCGATGTAGATGTTGTCGATGTCGTAGCAGGCGAAGCTGCACATGCAGGCCGGTCCGACCGGCGAGCCCGGGAAGGCGCCCGCCTGCATCTCGACGATGCACTCGGCGGCGACGATGCGGCCGTCCCTTTTGGCGCCGATCTTGACCTTGACGTTGCCGCCCGGCGCGGGGCCGGAGGCGCGGAACACGTCCTCGCGCGACATCGTCATCTTCACCGGCTTGCCCGACTTCTGCGACAGGCGGATGGCCAGCGGCTCGAGATAGACCACGGTCTTGCCGCCGAAGCCGCCGCCGATCTCGGTCGGCGTCACGCGGATCTGCGAGGTGTCGAGGCCGAGCAGCCGGGCGCAGAAGCCACGCACCTGGAAGTGGCCCTGGGTCGTCGACCAGACCTGGACCTGGCCGTCCTCGGCAGCCGACGCCAGCGTGGCGTGCGGCTCGATATAGCCCTGGTGCACGGCCTGCGTGGTGAAGTCACGCTCGATGGTGACCTCGGCGTGCTTGAAGCCGTCCTTGGTGTCGCCCTTCTTGAACTCGATGCGCTTGGCGATGTTCGACGGCTTGGTGGCCGGCGGGTTGGCGCCCTCGGTCAGGAGATGGTCGTGCAGGACCGGCGCGCCGGGCCGCATCGCCTCGGCGACGTCGATGACGTGCGGCAGCACCTTGTACTCGACCTTGATCAGGGCCAGCGCCTGCTTGGCGATCGCCTCCGACACCGCGGCGACGGCGGCGACGGGATGGCCCTCATAGAGCGCCTTCTCGCGCGCCATGATGTTGCGCGTGATGTCGCGCATGTTCACCTGCATCTCGCCGGTCGGCACGATGAGGTTGGGCTGGTCGGGGAAGTCCTTGACGGTGATCACCGCCTTCACGCCGTTTAGCGCCTCCGCCTTCGAGGTGTCGATCGACTTGATGACCGCGTGGGCGTGCGGGCTGCGCAGCACCTTGCCGATCAGCTGGCCGGGCAGGCTGAAGTCGGCGCCGAAGCGGGCGCGGCCGGTCACCTTGTCGGCGCCGTCGGGACGATCGGGACGCGTCCCGATCCACTTGTACTTGCCTTCGGTGTTCGGAGCGTGGCTCATCGTGCGGACTCCCTCATTTCGGCGGCCACGTCGAGGACCGCGCTGACGATCTTGTCGTAACCCGTGCAGCGGCAGAGGTTGCCCGCCAGCCAGTAGCGGACCTCGGTCTCGGTCGGGTTGGGGGTCTTCTCGAGCAGGGCCTTGGAGGCGATCAGGAAGCCCGGCGTACAGATGCCGCACTGGAGTGCGGCCATCTCGACGAACTTCTTCTGCAGCGGATGCAGCTTGTCGCCGTGGGCCATGCCCTCGATGGTCTCGACCTTGACGCCCTCGGCTTCCGGCGCGAGCACCAGGCAGGAGCAGACCAGCCGCCCGTTGACCATGACGCTGCAGGCGCCGCAGTCACCCGAGCCGCAGCCTTCCTTGCTGCCGGTGAGCCCGAGCGTGTCGCGCAGAACATCGAGCAGAGTCTGGTTGGCGTCGCACAGGAATTCGGTCGGCGCGCCGTTGATGGTGGTGTTGACGTGGATCTTGGCCATGTTCAGCAATGTCCTCTTATACCGGTTATGCCGGTCGGTGTCCGCGGTGCTCGATGCCGTTGATGCGATCACGGGCGATCATGGCCGAGCGTTTCAGCAGCACGCCGGCGATCTTGGTGCGATACTTGATGGTGCCACGCTTGTCGTCGATCGGCCGGCAGGCCGCCGAGCAGGCGTCGGCAGCGGCGCTGAGCGCCGCATCGTCGAGCTTGGATCCGATGAGCGCCTTGGCCGCCTTGTCGACCAGCAGCACGGTGGGCGCCACGGCGCCGAGACCGACGCGCGCGTCGGTGACGGTGTCGCCCTTCATGGTGAGGCTGACGCCCACGCCCACGACGGCGATGTCCATCTCGGTGCGCGGGATCAGGCGCAGGTAGGCGTCCGACGAGCCCTTCGGCCGCTTGGGCAGCGTGAGGCTGACGACGATCTCGCCCGGCTTCAGCGTGGTCTTGCCCGGACCGGCGCAGAATTTCTCGACCGGCACGGCGCGTTTGCCCTTGGGGCCGGCCACGTTGACGATGCAACCGGCCGCGACCAGGGCCGGCACGCTGTCGGCGGCCGGCGAGGCGTTGCACAGATTACCGCCCGCCGAGGCGCGGCCCTGCACCTGGGTCGAGCCGATCAGGTTGATGGCCTCGATCACGCCGGGCCAGGCCTTGCGCAGCTTCTTGTTTTCGCCGAGCACGGCCGCGGGCGCCGCCGCGCCGATGGTGAAGCTGCCGTTCTTCTCGGTGACGCTCACCATCTCGGGGATCTTCTTGACGTCGACGATCACCCCCGGAGTCCGGGCGCCCGACTTCATCTGGACCAGGAGGTCGGTGCCTCCGGCCAGGATGTAGCCCCTGCCCTTGGCGGCCACCATCGCCTTGACCGCCTCGGCGACGGTCTTGGCGACCTTGTATTCGATCTCGCTCATGCCCCGGTTTCCCCTCTGCCTTCACGTCAACTCAATAAGTAGCACATCCAAGCGGACTATAAGACTAAGAGCAAGCAACGGGCGGTTTTTCGGGCCGGGGACGCGGCGCGCCGCGATCCGCCGTCAGTTTGGAAGCGCCGCGCGTCCGCATCGCGGAAGGCTGAACCATCGCTGCGACAATCCCCGTGCTCGAATCGAGCAACGCTGCTACTGGCGGTCCCCGGCATAGTATTTGCCTCGCTACGCCCATCCGGACCCGCCCTGGGACCTCCGCCGAGCGGCCCGTGGGCACCCCGACAAACGAAGCCGCCGGCTGTCTATCAGCCTGAATGCGGCAATGGAGCAGAGCAGTGGCCACCAAACCATTTCATCTCGCGTGGTTCTTGCAGGGCTCGAGCGTGCAGGCCTGGGGCGAGCCGTGGACCGGCCATATCGGCCAGACCTGGATGACGCCCGAGCTGTTTTTGAACATGGCACGCACCCTGGAGCGCGCCTGCTTCGACTACATCCTGCTCGAGGATTCCTCCTATGTCGGCGAGAGCTTCGGCGGCTCGACCGAGATCTACCTCAAGAACGGCATCGCCGTGCCGCGCCAGGACCCCTCGGTGGTGGCGGCGCTGATGACGCAGGTTACCTCGCGCATCGGCATCGTTCCCACCTTCGGCACCTACGCCTATCACCCCTACCTGCTGGCCCGCCTGGTGGCGACGCTCGACCAGGTGTCGGGTGGACGCATCGGCTGGAATGCCGTCACCGGCAGCTCCGACTTCGCGGCCATGAATTTCGGTATGCAGGGCATGCCCGAGCACGACCTGCGCTACGACATGGCCGACGAATACATGGAGGTCTGCCGCGGCCTGTGGGGCTCGTGGGAACCGGGCGCGATCATCGCCGACCGCAAGAGCGGCGTGCTGGTCGATCACACCAAGGTCCACGCCGTCAATTACAACGGCAAGTATTTCAGCACGCGCGGTCCGCTGAACTCGGGACCCGCGCCGCAGGGCCAGCCGGTCATCGCCCAGGCCGGCGGCTCACCGCGCGGCCGCAAGTTCGCCGCCGCCCATGCTGACACCATCGTGGTCAATGCCAAGGGCATCGAGGCGATGCGCGCCTATCGCGACGACGTGCACAAGCACATGGTGGCGCAAGGCCGCAAACCCTCCGACTGCAAGGTGCTGTATCTCATCAATCCGATCCTGGGCGAAACCATGGAAGAAGCGCAGGAGCGCAAGCGCAAGCGGGCCTGCCTCGCCATGGAGCATATCGACGAGCGGCTGGCGCACTTCGGCAAGGTGACCAACATCGACTTCGCCAAGTTCGATATCGACAAGCCCCTGCCCGACCACGTGACGACCAACGGCCATCAGCTGAACCTCGAGCAGTTCCGCAAGATGGCGAACGGCCGTTCCATCCGCGAGACCATGGCGAGCTTCAACGCGGTCGACCTGTCCGTCGAACTCGTCGGCACGCCCGACGCCGTTGCCGCCCGCATGGGTGAGGTGATGCAGGAGGTGGGCGGCGACGGCTTCCTGTTCTCCATGCCCAACGTCAACCGTCGCACCCTGGCGGAGATCGAGGACGGGCTGATCCCCGCCCTCCAGGACCGCGGCCTGATGCGCAAGAGCTACGAGCACGCGCAGTTCCGCGACAATCTTTTGGCGTACTGATCCACCCCGAGCACGAAGGCAGGCAGTCATGCGCAAACATCGTTTGAAAACCCCGTTCGGCCGCCGCACCGCCTTGGGGCTTTTAGGCGGCGGCCTCGCCGCGCCGTTCATCCGTCCGGCGAGCGCGCAAGCCGCGTGGCCCGAGGTCACGTCCATCCCCGACGCGCTCAAGGGCACCGGCGAGGTCCGCATCGCCACCTTCGGCGGCACCATGCAGGAGACGCAGCAGAAGGCCTACTTCGAGCCGTTCGAGAAACTTTCAGGCATCAAGGTGCGGGCGTTCCCGGGCTCCGATCCGACCAAGGTCAAGGCCATGGTCGAGACCGGCAACGTCGAATGGGACATGGCGCAGCTCAGCCGCGGTTCGATCATGAACCTGCAGAAGCACGGCGACTATTTCGAGAAGATCGACTACGACCTCGTCGATGCGGGCGTCGATAAGGCCTATCGCTTCGAGTACGGCCTCGAGATGCTGGTGTGGGCGCAGGTGCTGGGCTACCGCACCGACGCCTTCAAGGGTGCGGTGCCGAAAGGCTGGGCCGATTTCTGGGACACCAAGAAATTCCCCGGCGATCGCGCCATGGTCGGCACCAGCGCCGGCGGCTGGCCCGAGATGGAGTTCGCCCTGATGGCGGCCGGCGTGCCGCCCGACAAGGTCTATCCCATCGATATCGACAAGGCCTTCGCGAGCTACGACAAGATCAAGAAGGACGTCGTCAAGTGGTGGGACACCGGCGCGGTGCCGATCCAGCTCCTGACCGACCGCGAAGTCGTCATGACCACAGTGTGGAACGGCCGTATGGCAGCCCTGCAGTCGGCGGGCGTTCCGGGCGCCATCAGCTGGAGCCAGGGGCTGCTGAAGCGCGACGCCTGGGGCATCCCGAAGGGCGCCAAGAACAAGGCTAACGCGATGAAGTTCGCGGCCTACTCGACGATGGCGATCCCGCAGGCCCGCGTCTCGCTCGGCATCCCCTACGGCTCGGTCAACAGCGAGTCGAACGAGTATATCCCGCCGGCGCGGCTGGAGATCCTGCCGAGCGCGCCCGCCATCAAGTCGCAGCTGGTGAACTACGACTACGACTGGTGGATCGACAATCGCGAGGCGGTCGTCAACCGGTTCAACAAATGGCTGCTGAGCTGACGGCCATGGCTGAAGCCGGCCGCGGCGCCTCGGTGTCGCTGACCGACCTGGAGAAGAGCTACGACCGCGTCGCCGCAGTGGCCGGCGTCTCGCTCGACATCCGCTCGGGCGAGTTTTTGACGCTGCTGGGACCGAGCGGGTCGGGCAAGACGACGACGCTGATGATGATCGCGGGCTTCGAGACGCCGACCGCCGGCGATATCGCCATCGATGCCAAGTCGGTGGTCGCCATGCCGCCCTATCGCCGCAACATCGGCATGGTGTTCCAGAACTACGCGTTGTTTCCCCATCTCACGGTCGCCGAGAATATCGGCTTCCCCCTGAAGCAGCGCGGCGTTGCCAAGGCGGAACGAGCGAAGCTGGTCAGCGAGGCGCTCGAACTGGTTCATCTGCCGGGCTACGGCGAGCGCTATCCACGCCAGCTTTCCGGCGGCCAGCAGCAACGGGTGGCGCTCGCCCGCGCCATCGTCTTCAAGCCGCGCCTTCTCTTGATGGACGAGCCGCTGGGCGCCCTCGACAAGCAGCTGCGCGAGAACCTGCAGCTCGAGATGCGCCGCCTGCATGCCGATCTCGGTATCACCTTCATCTATGTCACGCACGACCAGGAAGAGGCGCTCACCATGTCGGACCGCATCGCCGTCATGAACGAAGGCGTGGTGGCGCAGGTCGGGCGGCCCGAGGATCTCTACGACCGGCCGAGCAGCCGCTTCGTCGCCGGCTTCATCGGTGAGTCGAATTTCCTGCCTGCCATCGTGCGCGGCATCGAGGATGACGTCGTCGTGGCCGAGTGCGACGGCGCCCTGCTGCGCGCCCTCTGTCCCGGCCGGCCGGCCACGGGCGAGAAGGTGATGCTGACGACGCGGCCGGAGCGCCTGCGCTTCACCGACGGCGCCTGGAGTTCGAACGCGCCACAGAACCGGCTCAGCGTCACCGTGACCGAGGCGGTCTTCGCCGGCGAACGCTGCCGCTACATGCTTCAAGCCGGCGACGGCACCGCCATGGTGCTGAAGGAGCCGTCAAGCGCCGCGATCCGGCGGCGCGCGGTCGGCGAGCAGGCGGAGATCGCCTGGTCGGTCGCGGATACGATTCTTGTCTGAAGCAATCGTCCGTCCCCTCGGCTCGGCGGACCGCGGGCGTCTCGCCCGCCTCATGATCATGAGCGGGCGGGACGCCCGCGGTCCGAAGAGCCTGATGCCGTTGCTGCTGGCGGCGCCGCTGCTCGCCTTCATGCTGGCCTTTTACGCCTTGCCAGTGGTGACGATGCTGATGCGCAGCGTCTCCGATCCGGTCTGGAGCTTGTCGCACTACGCGGCACTTCCGGACGACACGGTGTTCCAGAAGGTCTTCTGGAACACGCTCTACACCTCGGTGATCGTCACCGTGGGAGCGCTGCTGCTGGGCTACCCGGTGGCGCTTGCCCTGGTGCGCGCGCGGCGCTGGGCGCCGCTCATCCTGATCCTGATCCTGCTGCCCTTCTGGACCAGCGTTCTGGTGCGCAGTTACGCCTGGATGGTGCTGATGGGACGGCATGGGCTGATCAACGAGACCCTGCTTGCCGCCGGCCTGCTCGAGCAGCCGCTGCGCATCCTCAACACGCCGCTCGCCACGCAGATCGCGATGGTCCACATCCTGCTGCCCTACATGATCCTGCCGATCGCCAATGCGCTCAGGCAGATCGATCCCTCGCTGGCGCGCGCGGCATCGGGGCTGGGTGCCACGCCCTGGCGAACCTTCCGGCAGGTGATCCTGCCGCTCTCCATGCCGGGCGTCGCCGCGGGTGTGCTGTTGGTCTTCGTGCTGGCGCTCGGCTTCTACATAACGCCGGCCATGGTCGGCGGCCCGCGCGAGATCACGCTCTCGATGCTGATCGCCCAGCAGGTCGACCAGCTCAACTGGGGCTATGCCGCGACCTTGTCCGCTATCCTGCTGGCGACGGCCTTGACGCTCATCGCCGCCTGCTATCGCCTGCCCGGCATCGGCACCGCCTTCCGGATGAACACGCGATGAATGCCGCGCGCCTCCTGCCGACGACGGTCGTGGGCCTGATCCTGCTGTTTCTCGCCTTTCCCATCGTCGTCGTGGTCGTGGTGTCGTTCTCGTCGGCGACCTACCTCACCTTCCCGCCGCCGGCCTTCGGTTTGCGCTGGTACAGCGCCTATTTCGGCAGCGAGGATTGGCTGCGGCCGACCTGGCTAAGCCTTTGGGTCGCCGCCGCGACCGTCGTGCTGGCGACGCTGCTCGGCACGCTGGCGGCGCTGGGCATCGCCCGCCTGCCGCGTGCGCTGCGCGTCGTGGCGGCCGGGCTGATCCTCTCGCCGCTGATCGTGCCGGTGATCGTTGTGGCGATCGGCATCTACTATGCCTTCTCGCGCTACGGGCTGGTCGGCTCGCCGATCGGCCTCGTGCTCGCCCATACCTGCCTCGCCGTGCCCTTCGTCGTGACCAGCGTCAGCGCCAGCCTGGCGGGCATCGACCCCCGGCTGGAGCAGGCGGCGCTCAGCCTCGGTGCCACGCCCGGCGGGACGTTCTTCCAGGTGACGCTGCCGCTGATCCGGCCCGGCGTGCTGGTCGGCGCCCTGTTCGCCTTCATCACCTCGTTCGACGAGCTGGTCGTGGCGCTCTTCCTGTCGGGCTCCGGCGCCGTCACGCTGCCGCGCCGCATGTGGGACGATCTGCGCTTTCAGATCGATCCCACGATCGCCGCCGTCTCGACGCTGACGATCGTGTTGACGGTATTCCTGATGGGCTGCGCGCATCTGCTGCGCAAGCATAACGAGCGAATACGGACGGCCTGAGCGGGCTGTTTGCCTGCATAATGGCTTGTCCGGCAAGCCACGGACACGCCAGTATGACAGGACATGACACATCCCAAATCAGACAAGCCCTTGCGGCCCGATCTGCAGCAGGTGCTCGAGAGCCGCGCCGCCATTCTTGATGACGCCCGTCCGAAGGCGGTGGCGCAACAACGTAAGCGCGGCCGCTGGACGGCCCGCGAAGGCATCGCCGCACTGGTCGATCAGGACAGCTTCGTCGAGTATGGCGGCCTCGCCCGCCCCGCGGTGTCGGGCATGACTGGGGCGGCCGACGGCGTGATCATGGGGACCGCGCAGATCGACGGCAGGCCGGTCGACCTGTTGATCTACGACTACACCGTCTATGCCGGCACGCAGAGCGCCATCAACCACATGAAGACGACCCGCATGTTCGAGCATGCCGAACGCCATCGCCTGCCGGTGGTGTGCTGGCTCGACGGCGGCGGGGCGCGGCCGCACGACATGAAGGTCGAGGGCCGCGGCGCCACGCCCACCTTCGTGGTGTTCGCGCGCCTGTCGGGACTGGTGCCGACGATCGGCATCCTGCCCGGCCGCGCCTTCGCCGGCCACGCCAACCTCGCCGGCATGTGCGACGTGCTGATCGCGACAACGGATTCCACGCTGGGCATGGCGGGCCCGCCGCTCGTGGAGGCCGCACTTGGCGTCAAGCTGACGCCCGAGGAGATCGGCCCGGCGTCGGTGCATGTGGCATCGGGCGTCATCGACGTGCTGGTCGAGGACGAGGCCGAGGCCGTCGTGGTGGCGCGCAAGTATCTCGGCTATTTCGGCGGGGCGACCTCTCCGGGCGCGGCGCCCGACGCAACGGCCCTGCGCGACGTCGTGCCGGACAATCCGCGGCGTGCCTACAACGTGCGCAAGGTGATCGACGGCATCGCCGATATCGGCAGCGTGCTCGAGCTGAAGGCAGGCTTCGGCCGCGCCGTGGTGACGTCGCTCATCCGCATCGCCGGCCGGCCGGTCGGCGTGGTCGCCAATCAGCCGATGTTCCTGGCCGGCGCCATCGACAGCCCGGCCTCGGACAAGGCGGCGCACTTCATCCAGCTCTGCGACGCTTTCGACATTCCGATCCTGTCGCTCTGCGACACGCCCGGCCTGATGGTCGGACCGGACGTCGAGCGCACCGGCCTGGTGCGCAAGAGCGCCCGCGTGCTCACGGCCTTCGCCAACGCCACCGTTCCGGTGATGACGGTGGTACTGCGCAAGGCCTACGGCCTCGGCTACTACGTCATGGGCTCGCAGCCGCTTAATCCCGCCATCCTGCTCGCCTGGCCGACGGCGGAGTATGGCGGCATGGGGCTCGAGGGCGCGGTCAACATCATCTACAAGGCCGAGCTCGACGCCGTCGCCGACGCCGAGGAGCGCGCCCCGCTGCACAAGCGCCTGACCGATGCGTTGAAACGCTCCAACACCGCAATCGAAGTCGCCGCCCGCTACCACTACGACGACGTGATCGACCCGGCCGAGACGCGCGACATCCTGATCAAGACCCTGGCCACCCTGCCGCCGCCAACCCCGCGCACGACCCGCAAGCGCCTGATCGAGCCGTTCTAGCCGGAGGCGTGCGGAGCAGCCCTCTTCCACCCGCGCTCGCGGCTTGCCACACTGCCGGGATGCAGACACGGGTCAGCATCGACCGGGTTGGTACGGACGTCCCCCGACACGCCGGCCGGCGAAGCTACGGGCCAGCCGGCAGCGCGTCCCACATCGGCGTCTTGAACGGATTTGCCCGCGACTTCGCCGCTGCCAATCGCGACGGCGCCTTTTCATTGAAATGGATTCCGCGTGGCGCGGCGCGTTACCAGGTCGACCGGGTCCAGCACCATCTGGCGGGCGACAAGGTGCTGCTCCTCCAGGCCGGCCAACCCTACGAGGTCGAGTTCCTCGACCGGCGGGCTGTCAGCGAGTCCTTTTGCCTGTTCTTCTCGCCGGCGCTGCTCGGCGAGGCATCGGCGGCGTGGGAGGAGATCGCCGGGGGCAAGAGTGCCGGCGAACCTTGCTTTGCCGACATGGTCTTCACACCGCCGGTCGGCCTCTTGGCCGCCTTGCGGGGCTTGCGCTGCCGTCTCGACGATGTCGAAGCGGCGCGGGAGCGTCTCGAAGAGGTGCTGCTGTCGCTGCTGCTCGACCTTGCCGCGATCAGATGCGACCATGAGCGGCTGGTGGCGCGGATTCCGGTCAAGCGCGCGCGGACCCGCCGTCTGCTGCTGGGTCGGCTGCAGCGCGCGCGGGAGATGATCGAGGATCATCGCGGACGGCCGCCCTCACTGGAGGCGCTGGCGCAAACGAGCTGCCTCTCGCGGTTCCATTTCCTGCGGCTGTTCAAGACGGTCTTTGGGGCTTCGCCGATGGCTTATGCCGAACGCTGCCGCATCGAACGCGGCCGATGCCTGCTGCGCCAAACGCCACTCTCGGTCGCCGAAGTTGCTGGGCGCCTGGGCTACGAGAGCCAAAGCGCCTTCGCCAAGGCCTTTCGCCGCCATGTCGGGGTGACGCCGCGCCTCTTCCGCCACGGTTAGCCGACAAAGGGCCGGGGGGCGGTGCGAATTAGCAATCGCGGACGATACGCGCGCACCGGCCGCCGCTACGCTGCAGCCCACCACAAGGTCTTGGCAACGCGAGTTCCGCCATGCTGCTCAATCTCAGTCACATCGGCCAAATCAGCCTGCCGGTCAGCGATACTGACCGCTCGGAGGCCTTCTACGAGACAGTGCTCGGCCTGAAGAAGCTCTACCGATTCGGCGACTTGGCGTTTTTCGACTGCGCCGGCGTGCGCCTGCTCCTCGACAAGGTGGGCAATCCGGCTGACCTGGTGCCTCGAGGCTGCATCTATTTCCGCTGCGCCGACATCGCCCTGGCGGTGGCCGAGCTCGCGAAACGTGGCCTCACTTTCATGAGCCCGCCTCACCTGATCGCCAAGATGGACGACCACGATCTGTGGATGGCGTTCTTCAGGGATCCCGACGGCCACACCCTGGCCCTCATGCAGGAAGCACCGAAAGGCTTTGCGCCTGCGACGTGATCAAGCCCCGCGATCCGACACTGCGCCGAGATAGGCGCGACGGATCAGGTCGCCGCCGCGGATCGCCTCGGGCGTGCCACTGCCGATGACAGCGCCGTTCTGCAGCACGTAGGCATGGTCGGCGATGTCGAGCGCGCGCTCGACCATCTGCTCGACCAGCAGGATGGTGGTGCCGGCCGCGCGCAGCCGTTGCAGCACCTCCATCACCTGATCGACAACGATGGGCGCCAGCCCGAGCGATGGCTCGTCGAGCATCAGGAGCCTGGGCTGGCGCATCAGCGCCTGGGCGATCGCCAGCATCTGCTGCTGGCCACCCGAAAGCACGCCCGCCAGCGCCTGCGGCCGCTCGGCCAGCATGGGAAAGAGCTCGTAGACGAAGTCGTAGCGCTGCCGCTCGACAGCCCGGTCGAGGCGCGCGCCGTAGAGGCCGAGCTCGAGGTTGGCGTGCACGTTCTGACGACGGAACAGGCGGCGCCCTTCCGCCACGTGCAGCAGTCCGAGATCGATGATGCGGTGCGGCGGCTGGCCCGCGATGTCGCTTCCGACAAAGACCACGCGGCCGGCCGACGGCCGCAGCAGGCCGGAGATCGCCCGCAAAAGCGTGCTCTTGCCGGCGCCGTTGCTGCCGACCAGCGCCACGATATCGCCCTCGCTCACCGCGAGATCGACGCCGCGCAGCACGCCGACATGGCCGTAGCCGACCTCGAGGCCGCTCACCTGCAGCAGGGTCGCGCCGGCGCTCACGAGGCCGCCTGCCCGACGCTGGTATGCGATCCCATGTAGGCCGCGATCACCTCCTCGTGGGAGAACACCTCGGCCGGCGTGCCCGAGGCCAGCACCGTGCCGCGCTCCAGGACGGTGACGCTGCGGCAGATATTGGCTACGAGCTCGAGATGGTGCTCGACGATCACCACGGTCGTACCCAGCGCGCCGATCGCCGCTATAAGCTCGCCCAGCCGGTCGAGCTCGGCCAGCGACAGGCCCGCCGCCGGCTCGTCGAGCAGCAGCAGGCGTGGCCGGCCGACCAAGGCGCGGGCGATCTCGGCCAGGCGCTGCTGGCCGTGCGGCAGCTCGCCCGCCAGCTCCATCGCCCGGTCAGCGAGGCCGACGAAGTCGAGATAGCGCAAAGCATCGCCCAGCGAGGCCGCCTGCTCGCGCCGCGCGCGCGGCAGGCAGAGCGCCGCCGCCGCAGCACCCTGGCGCTCGGCCGGGAAGGCGCCGAGCAGCGCGTTGTCGAGCACGCTGAGCTGCGGCAACATCCGCGGCGTCTGGAAAGTGCGGCCGACGCCGCCGCGGGCAATGCGATGCGGCGCCATGCCGACGACCGACCGGCCGTCGATCAGGATCGTGCCGCCATCGACCGGGTAGAAGCCGGAGATCATGTTGAGCAGCGTCGTCTTGCCCGAGCCGTTGGGGCCGACGATGGCGTGGGTAGCGCCGGCCGCCACGTCGAGACTGACGCCGGCCAGCGCTGCAACGCCGCCGAAGCGCTTCTCGACGTCCCGCACCGAGAGCGCGGCGCCGGCGACCGGCTGGACCGTCTCGCGCGCCGTTGCCAGCGACGGCGCAGGTAGGATGTTGGAAAGGCCGAGCCGCGTGCGCAGGCGTTTCCAGCCGGTTTCGATCGCCCCGACCAGACCGTGCGGCGCGTAGAGCATCAGGAGCAGCAGCGCCACGCCGTAGATCAGCATGCGCCAGCTCTGCAGCGCGGTGAGCAGTTCCGGCACCAGGAAGAACACGACCGCGCCGACCACCGGGCCCCACAGACGGCCGGCGCCGCCCAGCACCACCATCAGCAGGAAGAAGATCGAGAAGTCGGCGGTGAAATCGTCCGGCGTGACCACTGTCTTCTGGACGGCGAACAAGGCGCCGGCGAGACCCGCCATCGCCGCGCTGGTGACAAAGGCCATCATCTTGATGCGCACCAGCGACACGCCGGCCGCCGTCGCCGCCACGGGGTTGTCGCGCACCGCCACCAGCGCGCGGCCGAAGCGCGAGCGCAGCAGGTTGGCCATGCCGACCAGCGCCAGGATGTTGAGCGAGAGCGCCAGCCAGTAGAGGTCGAACGAGGTGAGCGTGTGGCCCAGCACCACCGGCTTGGGAATGCCGACGACGCCCGCGAAGCCATGCGTCAGCTCGCGCCATTCCGTCAGAAGGCCGCCCACGACCTCGGCAAAACCCAAGGTGATCAGCGCGAAGTACCAGGTCGAGAGCCGGAAGGCCGGCAACGCCATGACCGCGCCGACCGCGGCGGCCGCCACCATGGCCAGCAGCGCCGCGGGCCAGAACGACCACTGATGATCGACCATCGCCAATGCCACGGTATAGGCGCCGATCGCCACCAGCGCGCCATGGCCCAGCGAGACCTGCCCGCCATAGCCGTTCAGCAGGTTGAGCCCGATCGCCACCAGCACGTAGGCGGCCATCTGGGTGGCGATGAATAGCCGGTATTCGGTGCCGACCGCGAAGGGCGCGAGATAGAGGGCGAGCGCCAGCGCGAACAGCAGGACCGGCCGGGTGCGCGGCGAGCGGATCAGCGCGCGCGCCGCGTCACCCATGGTGTCAGACCGCCCGCGCCTCGGCGCGGCCGAACAGGCCGTGCGGGCGGATCAGCAGGATCACCAGCATCACGGCGAAGGTGGCGGCAAGCTGATAGCCCGGCGACAGCAGCGCCGCCGCCACGGCCTCGACGATGCCAATGATGTAGCCCGCCAAAAGAGCGCCGCGGTTGTTGCCAATGCCACCCACCGCCGCCGCGGCAAAACCCTTCAACAGCAGCGACGGGCCGAGCCCGGTCGAGGCGTAGAGCACCGGTGCAGCGAGCACGCCGGTCAGCGCCGCGACACCGCCGCCCAGGAAGAACGACCAGCTCGACAGCCGGTTGGGGTTGATGCCGCGCAGCAGGGCCGCGTCGCGATCCTCGGCCACGGCCAGCACCGCCTTGCCGCTGCGCGTGCCGTAAAACGCCTCGACGCCCAGCACCAGCGCCACGGTGATCACCATGACCGCGATCTGGTAGGAGCTGACGTTGGCGCCTAAGAGCTCGAAGGTGTCCGTGCTGAGCGGCGCGGGCGGCCGGACCGCGATCGGGTCAGGGCCCCAGCCAAGGCCGACCAGGTTGGCGAGGATCATCGAGACGGCAAGCGTGGTGATCACCCAGCCATGGCTGCTCGCCGAGCGATTGAGCACCGGCGCGACGGCGATCTTCTCCTCCACGAGCGCCAGCGCCGCCACCGCCAGCATGGCGAGTGCCGCGCCCACAAACCACGGCAGGCCGAGCAGGGTGATGAAGGTGGCGCCGAACATGGCGCCCAGCATCACGAGGTCACCCTGGGCAAAATTGAACACGTTGGTCGGCCGGTAGAGGATGTTGAATCCCATCGCCACCAGCGCATAGAGGCTGCCGGCGGTGAGCGCGCCGACCAGCAGGTCGAGATCCATGCCTATTTGGCCATTTCGCGGAAAATGCCCATCGCTCTTGGATCCTTGCCTGAGGCCACCGAAGCGAGCGCGATGTCGTCGATGCCGATCGCGGTGTGGTTTTCGGGCGTGAAGTTGATGGTGCCCAAAAGGCCCTGGTAGCCTTTGACGCTGTCGAGGGCGCGTTTGACCTTCTCCGGCTCGAAGCTCTTCTCGCCTTCGATCGCCACCTTCAGCACGTGCAGGAAATCGTAGTACGGGCTGTTGGCGACCGGCACGCCCGAACCCTTGCCCTCGGGATAGTAAGTGGCGACCTTTTTGGCGAAGGCCACCTGGCGCGGGCCGGGGCTGGTCGTGTCGGTCCACATCAGCGAGCGGTACATCGTGCCGTAGACGTTGGTCAGCGCCTCGGGCGGCACCAGGTCGAACAGCGCGTCGAGGAACAGGCCGTTGTGACCGGTGATCGGCGGGAACCATTTCTGGGTATTCATGGCGTTGAAGGCCATGGCGGCGTTGGGCACGTTGGCGATCCAGGCGATCATGCCGTCGATGCCAGCCTTGCGCAGGTTACCGACATAGGTGTTGAGGTCGGGCGCGTTCAGCGGATAGACCTCGACCTTCACCGGCTCGAGGCCGAGCTTCTTCAGGGTAGCGCGCGAGGCCGCCGTCGCCTGCTCGCCGAAGGCGGTGTTCTCCTGCAGGATGCCGATCTTCTTCAGCTTCATCTTCTCGACCAGGTAGCGCACGGCGATCTCGCCCTGCTGGTTGGTGTTGAAGGTGCACTGGTAGTGGTACGGGTACTTCGTGCCGTCGCCCATCTCCGCGCCGTTGGCGTAGGTCGCCTGGAGGATCTTGGCCGGCGTTGTGGTGGCCAGCGACGATAGTGCCTGCGAGCTGCCGGTCGGCCCGGCGATGAAGTTGATCCCCGATTCCTGCAGCTTCTTGACGATCGCCGGTTCCTTGGCGGGCGAGGCTTCGTCGTCCTCTTCGGTGCGCGTGATCGGCCGGCCCATGATGCCGCCCGCCGCGTTGATCTCCTCGATGGCGATCAGACCGCCGATGTAGAGATAGGAGAAGGACGAGGCGAGCCGGCCCGTTGTCGGCCGCACCCAGCCGATGTTGAACGGCTCTGCCGCCCGCGCGGCGCCAGCGAGGCCCAGGCTCGACAGGCCAAAGGCGCCGACGCCCAACCGCCCTGCGGTACGCAGGAAATCCCGCCGGTCGATACTGCCGTCGCGCCGCAATCCGAAAGGCGGCTTTTTACTGTCGGTCATGCGTTTCCTCACCTGTGCGCGCTGGAATTTCGCGTATTGTTTTGCGTTCGCCGAACGCTAGTACGCTTCGTATGCAGACACAACGATGCGACGAGCATGAACGGAGAAAGTTCGCGATGTCGAAATCCTGGTTCGATCCGCGCGTTCCCTCAGCAGATCTGTGCGTGCTGCGGCCGCTGCTCGATCGTCACGCCGCGGCAACACCTGACAAGGTGTTCGCGCGTTTCGCCGACGGTACCGAATGGACCTATCACCAGACTCAAGCGATCGCGCGTCGCACAGCGATTGGACTCGCCGCACTTGGCGTCGCGCAGGGCGACAAGGTCCTGTCGTGGCTGCCCAACGGCCCGGATGCGATTCGCGTCTGGTTCGGCCTCAACTATCTCGGTGCCGTCTATGTGCCGATCAATCTCGCCTATCGCGGCGGCCTGCTGGCGCATGTCGTGGCGAATTCCGATGCGCGGCTGATCGTGGCCCACGGCGATCTTCTGGGTCGACTGGCCGACATCGACCGCGCGGCGCTCACGGCAGCGGTCGTGCTGGGCGGCAGCGCACCCGCCGTGCCCGGCCTCACCGTCCATCCGGCGGCCGCGCTGGAACCCGCCGACGGCGCGGCACCACCGCTCGCGCGCGAGATCGCGCCATGGGACATGCAGACCATCATCTACACGTCGGGCACGACGGGTCCGTCCAAGGGCGTGATGTCGTCGTACCTGCAGCTCTATTCGATGGGCACTGAATCGTTTCAGGTGCTGGGAGCGGCTGACCGCTTCATGGTCAACCTGCCGCTGTTCCATGTCGGCGGCACGGCGGCGGTCTACGCCATGCTGGCGCTGGGCGGTTCGATCGCTGTCGTCGAGGCGTTCGACACGGCATCATTCTGGCGCGTCGTCAGCGAGAGCGGCACCACCTCGTGCGTGCTGTTGGGCGTGATGGCGACGTTCCTGGTGAAGCAGGCACCCGGCCCGCAGGATTGCAACCACACGCTCACCAGCGCCATCATGGTGCCATTGTGCGAGGACGCCGCTGCGTTCTCCCAGCGCTTCGGCTGCGAGGTCTACACCGTGTTCAACATGACCGAGGTATCGACGCCGATACGCTCGGCCAGGAACCCGGCGCCGCTCGGCACCTGCGGACGGCCGCGGCCTGGCGTTGAGGCAAGGGTCGTCGATGAAAACGACTGCGAAGTGGCGCCGGGCGAGGTCGGCGAGTTGATCGTGCGCACCGATCGTCCGTGGGCGATGAACCACGGCTACTACAAAAATCCCGAGGCGACGGCGCGGGCCTGGCGCAACGGCTGGTTCCACACCGGCGATGCCTTCCGCGTCGGCGACGATGGGCAGTATTTCTTCGTCGACCGCATGAAGGACGCGATCCGCCGGCGCGGCGAGAACATCTCCTCGTTCGAGGTCGAGACCGAGATCTGCACCCATCCCGCGATCCGCGAGGCCGCCGCCGTCGCCGTGCCCAGCGAGTTCGCCGAGGAGGAAGTGCTGGCGGCGATTGCCCTGGTCGACGGCGCCACCCTCGATCCGGCGGAGCTGATCGCCTTCCTGACGCCGCGCATGGCCCACTTCATGGTGCCGCGCTACATCCGCATCGTGCCGGCACTGCCCAAGACGCCGACCCAGAAGGTGCAGAAGCACCTGCTGCGCAGTGAAGGCATCACCGCCGACACCTGGGACCGCGAGAAGGCCGGCATCCGCCTCAGGCGCCAACGCCTCTCGGCCTAGAACGGAGCGACCGAGCGAATGACCGTTACGCCTCCCCGCATCCAGGACCTGATCGCCTCCGTCGAGACGGCGCGCGCAGGCCTGCTGGACGATGCCCGGCCCGCCGCCGTCGAGCGCGTGCATGCGCGCGGACGGCTGAGCGCCCGCGAGCGGCTGGCCCGGCTGATCGACGAGGGCTCGTTCCGCGAGATGGGCGCGCTGGTGACGCCGGAGCAGGACGACGATGGGCCCGAGGCCTCGGCCCGCGCCCGCGCGCAGACGCCGGCCGATGGTGTGGTGGTCGGCACGGCGTCGATCGACGGCCGGCCGGTCGTGATCTTCTCGCAGGATTTCTCAGTCCATGGCGGCAGCATCGGCAAGCTCGGCAGCGGCAAGACCCAGCGCGCCCTGCAGATCGCCATCACCCGCGGCCTGCCGCTGGTCATGGTGCTGGACGGCGGCGGGCACCGCATCCAGGACGGCCAGGATTCGCGCCACTTCGCCCATGCCAACGGCATGTTCCACAATTTCGCCCGCGCCTCGGGCTGGATTCCCATGGTGGCGCTGATGCTGGGGGCGGGTTTTGCCGGACCCACCAACTATGCCGGCCTCGCCGATTTCGTCGTGATGGTGCGCGGCCTCTCGACCATGGGGCTGGCCGGACCGGCGCTGGTCAAGGCCGCGACCGGCGAGGACACCGACAATATGAGCCTGGGCGGCGCCGACCTGCAGGTCGATCGCGTCGGCCTCGCCGACCTGGGCGTCGATGACGAGGATGCAGCGTTCGACGCCGCCAAGCGATTTCTCTCCTATCTGCCGAGCAATTCAGGCGCCGAACGGCCGACATTCGGCGACGGCGCCGAGGCCAACCGCATCGACGACGCCATCCTCGATCTGGTGCCGACCTCGGCGCGCAAGGTCTACGACGTCCGCAAGGTGCTGGCGATGATCGCCGACAGAGGCAGCGTCTTCGAACTGAAGCCCACCTTCGCCGGCAATCTGGTGACGGCCTTCGCACGCCTGGGCGGTCGGCCGGTCGGCTTCATCGCCAACCAGCCGCAGCGGCTGGGCGGCATGCTCGATGCCAACGCCTGCGACAAGGGTGCGCATTTCCTGGCGTTGTGCGACGCCTACGGCTTGCCGCTGGTGTCGTTCATCGACGTGCCGGGCTTCTCGATCGGCTCGGGGGCCGAGCGCACCAATCTCGGCCGGCGCAGCGCCAAGCTGATCTTCGAATGGGGCCATGTCAGCGTGCCGCGCGTCTCGGTCGTGCTGCGCAAGGGCTACGGCCTGGGCTACTTCGCCATGAGCGGCGGCCGCAGCTTCGCCGCCGACGCCTGCTTCGCCTGGCCGACCGCCGAAATCTGCGCCATGTCGATCGAAGGCGCGATCGATGTCGCCTTCCGCAAGGACTACGAGCGGGCGCCTGACCCGCAGAAACGCCGGCAGGAGATGATTGACGAGACGCGCGCGCGCATCGGCGCCTTGCGCGCGGCCGAGGGCTTCGGCGTCGACGACGTCATCGATCCGCGCGACACCCGCCGCCGGCTGATCGAGATCTTCGCCCAGACCCAGGCGCGCCGGCCGAACGACCATCCGCCGAAGCACCGGTCGATCGTACCGATCTGATCTCAGGATTTGCGCGCGGGAAAGTCGCGCACCAAGGGCGTGTCGAGCTTGCTCACGTAAGAAGGCGTTACGCCGCCCGGGGCGCCCCAGCCGGTGACGCCGTCACCGAAGAACTCCGTATTGGCGTCGACGAACGGCTGTTCGGCCACCGGCACGTCGACATCCTCGTAAATCGCCTGCACCGGGCAGACCGAGACACAGATGCCGCAATTGATGCATTCGTCGGGCTGGATATACATCATGCGGCCGCCCTCGTAGATGCACTCCACGGGGCAAACCTTCTGGCAGACGCCGTCCTTCACATCGATGCAGGTCGAGGTGACGACGTAGGTCATCAGCGGCCCTGCCACTGCGCCGCGCGCTTCTCGACGAAGGCCTTTACGCCTTCGTCCTGATCGGTCGACTGAAGGGCGGCGACCAGGGCCGGCAGACGGAGCCTCTGCGCCTCCTGCGGCGAGAGCCCGGCGCCGCGGCGCACCATCTGCTTGATGGCCTTCACCGAGAGCGGCGCGCAGGCCAGGATGCCGGCGATCCAGCGATCGACCGCCTCGTCGAGCCCGGCTTGCGGGACGACTTCGTTGACCAGGCCGAAGGCGAGCGCTTCGGTCGCCGGCACGCGCCGGCCGGTCAGCAGCATGCCCATCGCCCAGACATGCGGAATGCGGCGCGGCAGGATGGCGATGCCGCCGTCCAGCGCCAGCCGGCCGACGCGCGGTTCGGGCAAGCCGAAAGTCGCCTTCTCGGCGGCGACGACGATGTCGCAGCCCAGCACCATCTCCATACCGCCGCCCAGCGCGTGACCGTTGACGCGGGCGATCACCGGCACGTCGAGCGTCTCGCGCAACGCCAGGCCGCCGAAGCCGCCGGGCCGCGCCGCCGCCCAATATTCCAGCCCGGTCTTGTTGCCGCTCTGCTTCATGTCGGCACCGGTGCAGAAGGCGCGCTCGCCGGCACCAGTCAGCACGACACAGCGCACCTGCTCGTCCTGCTCGATGGCGGCCCAGATGCGCATCAGCTCGGATTCCGACGCCTCGTCGATGGCGTTCATGCGGTCGGGCCGGTCGATCGTGACCCGCGCGACGTGGCCCTTCACGTCGAAGCGGATGGTCACGACAGCACCTTGGCCGTGCGCAACGCGGCGATGCGGTCCGACGCATAACCCAGCTCGCTCAGGATCTCCGTGGCGTGCTCGCTGAGCGTGGGCGGCGCATGGCGCAGACGGAACGCGGAGGCGTCCATGGTGATCGGCGAGGCGACCAGTTTCAGCGGCTCGTTGCGGCCGCTGCCGTTGGCGTCGAGCGACACCACCATGTTGTTCGCGGCGGTCTGCTCCGAAGCCAGCGCCTCGCCCAAGGTTTGCACCGGCGCGCACAAGAGGTCCTGCCCCTCCAACTTGGCGAGCCAGTGTGCCGTCGTGTCGGTCGAGAGCTTGCTGCGGAACAGGCGGTGCAATTCCGCCTTGTTCTCGGCCTGCTTGGCGAAGGTCGCGTAGTTCGGGTCGGCCGACAGGTCGGGCAAACCGAGCGCGCGACAGATGTCCTGCAGCGGATTGGCCTTGAAGGCACCGACGATCACCACCGCGCTGTCGGTTGTCTCGAACACGCCGGTCAGGGGGAAGGCGCCCCAGTTGAGCTCGCGCTTGCGCTGTAGCCACATGGCGGCTTCCTGCATCTGCATGGCGAGCATGGAATCGTAGAGCGACACCGAAATCGACTGGCCGACGCCGGTCTTCTCGCGCTGCATCAGGGCAAGCAGGATGCCCTGCACGAGATGCATGCCGGCCGAGTAGTCGGCGAGCGCCGTGGCGTAGACCGATGTCGGAAGTTCCTTGTCGGGCTTGCGCGCCATGACGCCCGTCAGCGCCTGGGCCAGGATGTCCTGGCCACCTTTGTGCGACAATGGCCCGCTCTGCCCGAAGCCCGAGCCGAAGGCGCAGATGATGCGCGGGTTGATCTTGCTGAGCGCCTCATAACCGAAGCCCATGCGGTCCATGACGCCGGCGCGGAAATTGTTCACCACCACGTCGGCGGTCTTCACCAGGTCGTAGACGATCGCCTTGCCCGCCTCACCGCGCAGGTCGAGCGCGATCGAGCGCTTGTTGCGGTTGAGGCTTCTAAACACCGGATTGTTGAGCCCATCCGGATCGTCGGCCAGCGAGGAGCGCGACAGGTCACCGGCGCCCGGCCGCTCGATCTTGATGACGTCGGCGCCGTAGTCGGCCAGCATCTGGGTGGCGCACGGCCCCATCATGACCTGGGTGAAGTCGAGCACCTTTATACCGGTGAGCGGCTGCGGAACGGCGCTCATTCCGCGGCCCTCAGCACGGTGGCATTGGCGGCCGGCCGGTCGCCGGGATCGGCGCCGCGGGCGCGCAGGCGCGCCTGCAGCTTGCCGACATCGACCCGATCGAGCGCCACGCCGCCTTCGAGCGCCAGAGCCGCCGCTTCGCCGGCCGCCTCGCCCATCGCCATGCAGGGCGGGATCTCGCGCGACATGCGCTGGGCCGACGAGGTCGCCGAATAGTGCCGGCCGGCGACGACCAGCCCCTTCACGTCGCGCGGCAGCAGCGAACGGTAGGGTGTGTAGTAGTCGCGGCCGCGCGCCACGCTGTCGGCGAAGTGCCGGCGTTCGGTCACGTCCTCCTTGGTCACGACATAGAGCCCTTCGAGCAGGCGCGTCTGGCGGATGCCGAGCTGTGGCGCCACGTCGACCACATAGCAGTCGCGGAAGCCCGGCATCTTGGTGTGCAGGAACTCGAGCAGGTTGGCGATCCGCTTGCGGCCCTCGAGGTCGGCGCGCGTGAGATCGTCGACCTTGAGGCCGTCGTAGTTGGCCATGTGCGGGCAGTTGCACCATACGACGCCGGGCAGCGGCGTCTTCAGCCACCATTTGTCCCACGAACCGCCGATCGTGCGCTTGGCCTCGCGGTCGAGCGCCTTGAAGGCTTCCGGCTCCTCGTACTCGAAGCGCTCGGCCTCCTCGATGGCGACGCCGCCCAGGCGGAACACCGTGGTGACGATATAGGCGCCCTCGATGAACGGCGCGCCGGCCGAGGCCGCGACGTCGAGGTCGCCGGTGGCATCGACGACGATCTTGCCCAAAATGGCCTGGCGGCCCTCCTTGCTCTCGCAGATGACGCCCTTGATGGCGCCGTCCTCGACGAGGGCGCGGCTGAACCAGCTGTGCAGACGCAGGTTGATCTTGGCCTCGGCGATCATGTCGTTGGACACGCGCTTGAAGCCGTCGGGATCGAAGGCCGCGGCATAGACGATGGGCTGCGGCTTCAGGTGCGAGGTGAAATCGAACACGCCCCAACGCGACCATTTGCGCCACATCGCTGAATCGGAGCGGCGATCGGCCTCGGGGGGAGTCACCGCCAGGCCGAGCCGTTCCAGGCGCGCAATAAGATCGGCGCAGAGGCCGCGCACGGCGATCTCCTGGCCGTTGCACATGTCATCGAGCACCAGCACCATGCCGCCGGAGGCCAGCCCACCGAGATAGGGATAGCGCTCGAGCAAGGTGACGCTGAGCCCATTGCGCGCGCCGGCCAGGGCCGCGGCGATGCCGGCGGGGCCGCCGCCCACCACGACGAGATCGGACGATGCCGCGACCGGCACGCGGCCGGTGGGCTCGCTGACGAATTGGGGAGTTGCGGTCATGGGACAGCTCCTTTTTCAGGCGTTGTGCGGCACGTTCCAGCGCAGCACCCTTCGCTCGATGAGCGAGATCACGCCGAAGAACAGTGCCGAGAAGGTCGAGCCGACGACGATGGTGGCGTAGAGCAGCGGCGAATCGAAATTGTAGGTCGACTGGATGATCAGCGCGCCGATGCCCTTGGTCGAGCCGATCCACTCGCCGACGATGGCGCCGATCACCGCCGTGGAGGCGGCGATCTTGAGCGCCGAGAACAGATAGGGCAGCGCGTTGGGCACGCGGATCCGCAGGAACACCTCGCGCGGCGTGGCCGACAGCACGCGCATCAGCTCGAGCTGCTCGGAGCGGACGTCGCGCAGGCCGCGGGTCATGTTCACCAGGGTCGGGAAGAAGCAGATGATGGCGGCGATGGCGATCTTGGGCTCCATGCCGTTGCCCAGCAGCAGCACCAGGATCGGCGCCTTGGCGACGACCGGGATGGTGTTGACCATTACCGCGATGGGAAACAATGCCTCTTCCATGGTCTTGCGGTAGACGAACGCCGTGGCGAGGCTGATCGCCGCGAAATTGCCCAGCAAGAAACCCGACACCGCCTCGATCGCGGTCGGCAGCAGGTTGGTCATCAGCATGTCGAAGCGCGTGTAGAGCACTGCCGCCACCGCCACCGGCGAGGGCGCGATGAACGGCTTGATGTCGAAGATCTCGACCGCCTGCCACCACACCAGCAGGAAGACGATCACGGCGGCGACCGGCAGCAGGCGACCGCGCCAGGCAAGATAGCGGCGGCGGGCGGCGAAGCGCGCCTGCGCCTCGGCGTCCTCGACGAAACCACCGGCCATGGTGACGGGTTCGGCGTGATTGGCCATCAGCAGGTCTCCAGCACGCGGCGGAGATGGCCGGCCAGCGCCACGAACTCCGGCGTCTCGCGCATGGCCAGGCGCCGGGGCGTCGGCAGGGGCACCGGCACCAGCTCGCGCACCCGGCCCGGCCGGGCCGCCAGCAGCAGCACCTTCTGGCCGAGAAAGGCCGCCTCGTAGATCGAGTGCGTGACGAACACGATCGTGGTGCCGGTCGATTCCCAGACCTGCAGCAGCTCCTCGTTCAAGCGATCGCGCGTGATCTCGTCGAGCGCGCCGAATGGCTCGTCCATCAGCAGCAGGCGTGGGCCCGAGACCAGGGCGCGGGCGATCGCCACCCTCTGGCGCATGCCGCCCGAAAGCTCGTGCGGATAAGCCGTCTCCCAGCCGGTCAGGCCGACCAGGCTGAGCAATTCCTGGGGGGCTCGGGCGCCCGGCAGCGCCTTGCCGCCGCCGACTTCGAGCGGCAGCGTGACGTTTTCCATGACGCTGCGCCACGGCAGCAAGGCGGCGTCCTGGAAGACGAAGCCGATCTCGCGATTTTGCCGCGCCGTCGCGGGCACGTCGCCCAGCACCGCGATCCGCCCGCTGGTGGGCTCGATCAGATCGGCCATCACGCGCAGCAAGGTCGACTTGCCGCAGCCCGAAGGGCCGAGCAAGGTGAGGAAGCTGCCGCGCGGGATCGTGAGGTCGATATTCTCGAGCGCCGTCACCGTGCCGCGCTCGGTCGTGAAGCGAACCGTGACATGTTCGCAGACGACGGCGTCGGCGCTGGCAGCCGGCGCCGGATCCCTGCGTGCGAGTGCCACGGCCATCGCCAGCCTCAGCCGACCTTGGCGCGCACGCTCTTGGTGGCGTCGAGGATCTTGGTGGTCATGACGTCCTCGAGCTTGGGCGCGCCGGCGGTGAACTGCTTCAGCTCGTCGTACAGCTTGATCTGCTCCTGCCACACCGCCGGATCGAAGGCGCCCCAGCCGTTGGCCTGGGTGTTGGCGTTGAAGGCGAAGGTGAGCAGTGCCTTGCTGCCCTCGATTTCGTCGGCGAGATTGAGGTTGGGGTATTCCTTGATCAGGAAGGCTGCGGCCTTCTCCGGATTCTTGAGCGCATATTCCCAGCCGCGCGAGGTGGCGCGGGTGTAGGCGGCCAGCATGTCGGCCTTCTTCTCGATCGTGTCCTTGGTGGCATAGTAGGGCAGCGCATAGAGGCGCACGCCGGCATCCCACAGGCGCAGATCGATGCGGTCCGGGCCGAGCGGCTTCAAGGTCGTGGTGTTGGTGATCCAGCCGCTCACCACGTCGGTCTGGCCGGTCAGGATCGGCGTCATCTCCGAGCCGATGATGACGATCTCGACGTCCTTCTCGGCGATGTCGTGCTTCTTCATCAGCGCGTTCAGCAGAACCTTGGCGGTGGCCTGGATGCCGACCTTCTTGCCGACAAGATCCTTGGCCGTGCGCACCGGCTTCTTGGGCAGCGAGAAATAGGCGTAGGGATGCTGCTGCAGGCCGGTGGCGAAGCACATCACCGGGATCTTCTGCGACGCCGCCAGCATCAACGAGGGGCTGGACGACACCTGGCCGATCTCGTGCCGGCCCGAGGCGACGATGGCGACGCCGTCGATGCTGGGCCCGCCCGGCTGGATCGCGAGGTTGAGCTTCTCCTCCTCGAAGTAGCCGAGAGCTTTGGCCGCGACCTCGCCCACCTGGTTGTTGCCGGCGAGCCAGCCAAGCTGGAGGTTGACGGTCTGGGTCTTGGCCTGGGCGAAGCCGCCCGACGGCAGGAGGCCGGCGGCGGCGAAGCCGGTGGCGGCGGCACCGGTCTTGAGCAGTGAGCGGCGGCGGATCTTGCTGGAACCGAGCTGGCGCATGGCGACTTCCCCTTCGTCGGCGACGTTTTCCCCGTGCCAAAGCTATTGACGTGGGGTGCTCTAGAAAAGAACATTAATTCGCGCGGTCCGCTGCCGTTTTGGCATCGCCGCTGGAGGGGCGAATTGCCATGCATGCCGCGGTCCTGCGCTATTTCGATCATGTCGCGCGCCACGGCTCGATCCGCAAGGCCGCCGATGCGCTGAGCGTTGCCTCCTCGGCGGTCAACCGGCAGATCCTGCGGCTCGAGGACGAAATGGGCGTGGCATTGTTCGAGCGTGGCCGGAGCGGCGTGCGCCCGACCGCGGCCGGCGAGCTGCTGCTGCGTCATGTGCGCGAGACCCAGAACGAATACCAGCGCACGCGGGCCGAGATCGCCAGCCTGGGCGGCACGGTGAGCGGCGACGTCCACATCATCTCGCTGGAATCGCTGCTGGTGCGCTTCCTGCCGCAGGTGGTCGACGAGATGTCGGCCAAGCATCCCAAGGTGAGCTTCACCGTGCTCGCCGTGCATCCCAGCGAGATCGGCGAGGCGCTGCGCTCGGGCGACAACGATTTCGGCGTGCTGTTCGTCGACAACCGGCACCGCGGGGTCGACGTGATCGCCGAGTTCCCGACCGCGGTCGGCGCGCTGATGCGGCCCGACCACCCGCTGGCCGACCGCAAGACGCTGACCCTGACCGAATGCGTCGGCCATCCCGTGGTCATGCTGCAGGACCGCTGGCTGCTCGACGCCATCATGGCGACGGAGTTCGCCGACTCGGGCGCCCGGCTCACGCCGCGCATCGTCTCCAATTCCATCGAGTTCATGCGTCAGGTGATAAAATCAGGCCTCGGCATCGGCTTCTTCACGCCGGTCGGCTTTTTGGAGGAAATCCGCCGCGGCGAACTGGTGCATGTGCCGCTGGTCGAGCCCGGCCTGGCGCAAAGCCGCATCGGCATCCTGGTGCCGCGCTATCGCCGCCTCTCGCCGCCCGCCCGGCTGATGATCAACCACATCAGCGAACGCCTGCGCGCCTTCGGCGATTTTTTAGCCGCCCCGCCGCGTCATGCCGGCCGACGCAGCACAAAGCCCGGCCGCAGGAGCTGACATGGCGATCATCTTGAGCGGCGGCGCAGTCCTGACGGTGAACGGCGCCAACGACTTTCTGCCGGCGGCCGACATCCGCGTCGAAGGCGACATCATCTCAGCCATCGGTGCGCCCGGCAGCCTGGCGCAACCGGGCGACACGCTGATCGATTGCAGCGAGGCGCTCATAGCGCCGGGCCTGGTCAACGTTCACACCCACGCCGCGACGGCCTTCTATCGCGGCATGGCCGAGGACAGGCCGCGTGAATTCTGGTCGGCGGGCTATGCCATGCCCGGCCAGGAGCGCTTCACGGTGGAGGACCACGTCTTTTCCGTGCGCGCCGCCTGTGCGGAATTCTTGCTGAACGGCGTCACCTGCATCGCCGACCGGCTCGGCAACATGGATCGCATCGCGCCCGCCATCGAGGAGTCGGGCATCCGCGCCGTCGTCGGCCATTCGCTGGTCGACGCCAAGGCGCCAGCCGACTGGAAGACCGCCCACGCCGTAATCGAACGCTTCGGCACCGACCCGCGCCGGCGCGTCTTCGCCGGCATCGCGCCGCATGCCCTCGACACCTGCTCCGACGACCTTTTGAAGGAGTGCGCGCGGCAGGCCGAAAGGACCGGCGCCCGGGTCTTTCTTCATGTCGCGCAAAACGAACCTGAAGTCGCCATCGTGCGGCGGCGCGGCCATGACGGCGCGCTCGCCTGCCTGGTCCAAACCGGCCTGGCGACATCCAACACCGTTGCGGCGCATGCGATCTATCTCAGCGACGCCGAGTTCGAGGCGTGGCCCACCTACGGCATCGCCATCGCCCATTGCCCGGCCAGCAACCTCAAGATCGAGGCGCGGACCTTGCCGCTGGCGCGGCTGGTCGGTCGCGTGCCGATCGGGCTCGGCACCGACTGGACGGCCTCGAACAACAGCATGGACCTGCTGATCGAGGCGCGGCTCGCCGCTCTTGTCGGCAAGATGCGCGCCGACGATCCGCAGGCGCTGCCAGTGGCCCAGATGGTGCGCATGCTGACAATCGACGGCGCGCGCGTGCTGGGACTCGACGGGCTGATCGGCAGCATCGAAGCGGGCAAGCGCGCCGATCTCGTGGTGTTCGACGCCACCCGGCTGGAGACGACGCCGGCGCACGATCCGAGGGCCAATCTGATCTATTCGATGGGTCCGCGCTCGGTGCGGGACGTGCTGGTCGACGGCCAGATTCTGGTGCGCGACGGCAAACTGACGCGCGATGACGAGGCCGCCCTGGCGCGCCGCCACCGGACCCACGGCAGGCCGCCGTCCTAGCGACGGACGGCGATGGCGACCATGCGGCGGGTCGATTGGGAAATAGTGCCGTCCGGCGCCGCGAGTGCGGCAAGCGCGCGGCCGATGACCTCGCGGGCGGAGGGACGGAACTCGATCGGCAGGTGGGCAAGAAGATTGCCGAAGGAACTGGCTTCGGAATAGCGGACGAGCATCTGCGGCGAGGCGAAGCCGCGCACCGACTCGCGGACTTCGATCGACTTCACCTCGAAGCCGGCCGCCGTCAGCAACTGGCGCATCTCCTGCTCGTCCACGCGATGGGTCAGCCCTTCGGGTGGTCGCGCATAGGCGTTGAACGGCGGCCGCGCCAACACCTCGGAGATGAGCTCCTGGTAACGCGTTCGAGGGCCCTTGGCGCCACTGCTGATGCCCAGTCGCCCGCCGGGCTTCAGGACACGGGCAAACTCACGGAGCGGCCCGGACTTTTCCGGCAGCCAGTGGAATACGGCGTTGAGGCACACGACGTCGAAACTGGCGGCCGGGATGGACGACAGATCGTAGGCGTCGGCAACCTTGAATTCGAGATTGGGCCCCGCCTTGGCCTGGGCGAGCTCGATGCGCAGCGGCAACGGATCGACGCCCAGCACGTAACCGGTGGGGCCGACCAGATCGGCGATATGCTGGGCCAACAGGCCGGTGCCGCAGCCGACGTCGATCACGCGCTCGCCGGCTCGTGGGGCCAAGTCCCGCACCAGCATCTTGCCCGACTGGAGCTGGCGATCGACGCTGACGCGGTCGTAGTCGCGCGCCAGCTCGTCGCTGTCCTCGGTGAGTGAGGGTCTCTCTCTGCTTTGCGCCACGCTTGCCTCCATCGGTCGCGGTCGATTGACGGCCCCTGCCGCCATGGCTAGCGTCGCCACAACAGAGAAGCAGCGCGCAGTTTGCAAGCGATGCTCATGTGGGAGGATACGATGCGGCTATGGCATAGTGTCGCTTTGCTCTTGTTCGTGGGCTCCGTGGCTGTCGACGCTCAGGCCCAGGGCACGATCTCGAGTCTTCCGCGCAAGGAGACGCTGATCGTCGAAAACCCGGAAGGCACGATCAAGAACGCCGGCTGGTTCAACATCTGGTCGATCAACGCCGGCGGCCAGTCGACCGGCCTGCATCAGCTGGCGATGGATACTTTCTGGTACATCGACCCGCAGAAGGGCGTCGACGGCGTGTGGGACAACTCGCTGGCCTCGGAAAAACCGATCTACAACGCCGACTTCACCGAGATGACGGTGAAGCTGCGCAAGGGCATCTTCTGGAGCGACGGCGTCGAGTTCACCGCCGACGACGTCGTCTACACCATCCAGACGCACATGAAGACCAACGGCCTGCGCTGGAGCGCGCCGGTCCAGATCAACGTCGCTGACGTCTCGGCGCCCGATCCGCAGACCGTGGTCTTCAAGCTGAAGAAGGCCAACTCGCGCTTCCACGCGCTCTTCACCGTGCGCTGGAACGCGATGTGGATGATGCCCAAGCACGTCTTCGAGAAGGCGGGTGACCCGCTGAAGTTCGCCTTCGACCCTCCGGTGACCTTGGGCGCCTACACGCTCAATTCCTATGACCCCAACGGCAAGTGGTTCATCTGGCAGAAGCGGCCCGACTGGCAACGCACGTCCGTCGCGCGTTTCGGCGAGCCCGGCCCCAAATACGTCGCCTACATCGATCCCGGTCCGCCGGACAAGCGGGTGATCGCCCAGCTCAACCATGAGCTCGACATCATCCACGACATCTCGCCGGAGGGCATGTTCACCATCGCCAAGCAGTCGAAAAGCTCGCACGGCTGGTTCAAGGGCTTCCCCTACGCCCATCCCGACCCGACCCTGCCGGCGGTGGTCTTCAACGACCAGCTCGACATCTTCAAGAACCGCGACGTGCGCTGGGCGCTGGCGCTCCTGATCGACATCAAGGCGGTATCGATGGCGTCGTATCGCGGTGCGGCAACGATCTCGGCGATCGGCGTGCCGCCGACCGGCTCGGCGCCCGACGTCTATCACGTGCCGCTCGAGAGCTGGCTTGCGTCGTTCGAGATCGACACCGGCAAGCAGAAGGTAAAACCCTACGATCCGACCGTCGGCCAGCAGATCGCCGACATGCTGCGGCCGTCGATGAAGGATCAGATCCCGACCAGCGCCGACGAGATCGCCAAGTCGTTCGGCCGCGGCTGGTGGAAGCCCAACCCGCAGGCGGCGCAGGAGCTGCTGGAACGCGCCGGCTTCACCAAGAAGGGCGACAAATGGTTCATGCCCGACGGCAAGCCGTTCGCCATCAAGTTGATGGTCGAGGGCGAGGGCCGGCCGGTGATGACCCGCGCCGGCAGCATGATCGCCCAGCAATGGAGCAAGTTCGGCATCGATGCCTCGACGGTGGTGGCACAGGGCAGCATGTTCGACCGCCGCGCCGCCGGCGATTTCGAGGCGATGATCACCTGGAGCGTCGAAACCTGGGGCGGCCATCCCGACCTGTCGTTCTTCCTCGACAGCTGGCATTCGCAGTTCGTCGCGGCGCCCGGCAAGCCGCAGCCGCCGCGCAACTGGCAGCGCTGGAGCAATCCCGAGCTCGACAAGATCGTCGAGCAGATCCGCCAGACCAGCTTCGACGATCCCAAGGGGCTCGAGCTCGGCCGCGACTACGTGAAGCTCGTCGTGCGCGAGATGCCGACGATTCCCTTGATGTCGTACAATGTGTTCACCGTCATGGACGACACCTACTGGACCGGCTATCCCAGCGCCGAGAGCGCGCCCTATACCGATCCGGTGCCGAACTGGGCCAACACCAAGTACATGATGGTGAAATTGAAGCCCAAGCAGTGAGAACTACGGAGCAGATACAAACGAGTTCCGTCGTCTCGACCGGAGCGCGCAGCGCGGAGTGGAGAGACCTTCTCTCCACGATAAGCGGCTTATCGTTGAGACAAGGTCTCTCCACTCGGGCCTGCGGCCCTCGGTCGAGACGACGGAAATCATCTTATGCGATGGCCCAGCCATGAAGGGCTACTTGATCTACCTCCTGACGCGCCTGGGCCAGTTCGCCCTCGTCGTGTTCATCGGCATCAACATCACCTTCATCGTCACGCACGCAACGCCGATCGACCCGGTCGAGCAGTCGATCGCCGCCGCCACGCAATATGGCAGCACGAGTCCCGAGGCGATCGCGCTGATGCGTCAGTCGCTGAAGGAGCTCTACGGTCTGGAGGGCGGCCTGGGCGACCAGTATCTCGCCTTCTGGCGGCGCGTCGCCGTCGGTAATTTCGGGCCCTCGCTGTCGGCCTTTCCGACGCCGGTCGCCGTCCTGATCGGCCGCGCTTTGCCGTGGACGGCGGCGTTGCTCACGATCTCGACCTTGCTCACCTGGGTGCTGGGCAACCTTTTGGGCGGCCTTGCCGGCTACTACCGGAGGAGCCGCGCGCTGCGCCTGGCCGGCGTTCTGGCGATGACGTTCCATCCCATCCCCTACTACATCGTGGCCTTCCTGCTGCTCATCGTGTTCGGCTATCTGTGGCCGGTGCTGCCGCTCGGCGGCGGCTCCACGATGAACTTGCCGCGCGAGTGGAGCTGGGCCTTTGTGGGCAGCCTGGTCAGCCATTCCATCCTGCCGATTCTCTCCCTGGCGCTGGTCGGGCTGGGCGGCTGGTTCATGGGCATGCGTTCGCTGGTGTCCAACATCGTGACCGAAGATTACGTCGTCTACGCCGAGCTGGGGGGCGTCGAGCGCCGTCGCATCCTGGCCTCGTACGTCATGCGCAACGCGCTGGTGCCGCAGGTCACCGGCCTCGCGATGTCGCTTGGCGCCATCTTCAACGGCGCCATCATCACCGAGCAGGTGTTCGGCTATCCCGGCGTCGGCACGCTCCTGGTATCGGCGGTCTATGCCGGCGACTACAGCCTGGTGCTGGGCATCACCACGGTGTCGATCGTGGCCGTCTCGCTCGCGGTGCTGCTGATCGACCTTTTATATCCGCTGCTCGATCCCCGGGTCAGGGCCCGCTAGCGATGGGCCGCACGGTGCTGCATCTCCTGCGCTTCAACCGCCAGTTCGCCACCGGCGTCGTCTTGCTGGCCGTGGTCGCGGGCTTTTCCTGCCTCTCCTTCTTCTCGCCCTACCCGCCCAACGACAGCTTCATCGTGCCGCCCGACCTGCCGCCATCCTGGGACTATCCGATGGGCACGACGTCGCGCGGCCAGGACCTGTTCTGGCTGCTGAGCTTCGCCATCCGCAACACGCTTCTGTTCGGCATCGTGGTCGCGGTGCTGAGCCGCATCCTGGCGCTCGCCATCGGCCTGGTCGCCGGTTATTCGGGCGGCCTTCTGGATCGGGCGCTGATGTCGCTCAACGACACCTTCATCGTCATCCCGCTGTTCCCGATCCTGGTGCTGTTCTACTTCGTCATGCGCGAGCATATGTCGTGGGGCCTGCTGGCCCTGATGATGGCCTGCCTGGGCTGGGCCTACGACGCGCGGCTGATCCGCTCGGTGGCAATGAGCCTGCGCACCCGCGAATTCACCGAGACCGGCATCTTCTCCGGCATGAGCACCCGCCAGATCCTGGTCGAGGAGCACTTGCCCTACGTGCTGCCGATCGTCTTTTCGACCACCATGAACAACATCAACTGGTCGATCGGGCTGGAAGTAACCCTGTCGGTACTGGGCTTCACCGACATCAATACGCCGACCATCGGCGTGCTGATCTACTGGGCCAACCAGCACACCGCCCTGGTCGCCGGCATCTGGTGGTGGATCTTCTTCCCGGTGCTGCTGGTGGTGATGACTTTCATCGGCCTCTTCCTGCTCGCCGTGTCGATGAACGAGTACATCGATCCGCGCAGCCGCCTCGGCAGGACGGGCGGATGACGGAACCTGTCCTCACCGTGTCGGGCCTGCGCGCCCACTACCGGACATCCGCGTTCGGGGTCGAGCGCGAGGTCCGCGCCGTCGACGATATCAGCCTCAGAATCGCGGCCAACGAGATCTACGGGCTCGCCGGCGAATCGAGCAGCGGCAAGACCACCCTGATCAAGACCATTGCCAACGCGATCCAGCCCCCACTGGAAGTATTGGCAGGCTCGGTGGTGTTCAATTTCCGCGATCGATCCGTCGACATCCACGACGTTACACCGCGAGAATTGTCGGCGATCCGCTGGAAGCACCTCTCCTACATCATGCAGGGCTCGATGAACGTGCTGAACCCGGTTCGCCGGGTCAGGCACTCCTTCGTCGACTTCGCCTTCCGTCACATCGGCCAGCCGATGCCGGCGTTCCTCGAGGTCGTGCGCGGGCATCTGCAGCGCCTGCATCTCGCACCGGACGTGCTCGACGCCTTTCCGCACCAGCTGTCAGGCGGCATGCGCCAGCGGGTCACCATCGCGCTCGCCACCGTCTGCCGGCCGGAATTCATCATCGCCGACGAGCCGACCACGGCGCTCGACGTCGTCGTCCAGAAGGGCGTTTTGGCGATGATCCACGAAATCCAGCGCGAGCTGGGCTCGTCGATCCTGTTCGTGACCCACGACATGTCGGTGCACGCCAACCTCGCCGATCGCCTGGGCATCATGTATGCCGGCCGCCTGGTCGAGGAAGGCCGCACCGCCGACGTCTTCCGCTCGCCCCGGCACCCCTACACGGCCCATCTCATCGCCAGCCTGCCGCGCCTGGGCGATTCGGCACCCAAGAAGGGACTGGAGGGCGCGCCGCCCAGCCTCGCCAGCCCGCCGCCGGGCTGCCGCTTTCACCCGCGCTGTCCGCGCGCCACCGAGGTCTGCCGCCGCGAGACGCCGCCGATGGCCTGGCTGGCGGAAGGCCATCGCGCCGCTTGCTTTCACCCCGCGTCGGAGGCGGCGACATGAGCGCGCCGCTGCTAGAAGTCTCCGAGGTGGTGCGGACCTATGCCGGCGGTGGCGCCTTTTCGCGACGCAGGACGACCGCCGTCGCCGGCGTCAGCCTGCGCCTCGACGCGGGACGGGCCGAGATCTTCACCATCGTGGGCGAGTCGGGCAGCGGCAAGACCACGCTGGCGCGCATGATCCTGGGCATGGTGGCGCCAAGCGCCGGCACGATTCGCTTCCAGGGCATCGACCTCGCGACCATTCGCGGCAAGCGTGCCAGGCTTGCCTTCATGAAGCAGGTCCAGCCGATCTTCCAGAACCCCTTCGAGGCCTTCAATCCGATGAAGCGGGTCGACCGCTACCTGTTCGTCACCGCCCGGCGCATGGCCGGTCTTTTAGGCGACACCGAGATCGCCCAGGCCACCGACCGCGCGCTCAAAAGCGTCGGCCTGTCGCTGGCGGAAATCCGCGGCCGCTTTCCGCACGAATTGTCAGGTGGCCAGCTGCAGAGGGTGGCGATCGCGCGGGCGCTGATCTCAAAGCCGGCGCTGCTGGTCGCCGACGAGCCGGTCTCGATGATCGACGCGTCGCTGCGCGCCTCGATCGTCAACCTGTTGCGCGACCTGCGCGATCGCCTAAACGTGTCGATCATCTACATCACGCACGATCTCGCCACGGCCTATTACATCAGCGATCGCATCCTGATCATGCGCCAGGGCAGTGCCGTCGAAAGCGGCGATGCGCGCAGCGTGCTCGATAATCCGCAGCATCCCTACTCGCAATTGCTCAAAAGGTCGGTGCTGTCGCCCGACGTTCCGGCCGACGCCGGCGCGCGGCTGCGGCCCGAGCCGGAAACTTCCCAAGGAGTCATCCCGCATGCGTAATGTCGAGGTCCGCCTTCACCGCGATTTCGCCATCGGCAGCGCCAATCCGCGGCTGTTCGGCGCTTTCGTCGAACATCTCGGTCGCTGCGTCTATGGCGGCATCTTCGAGCCGGGCCATCCCACGGCCGACGCCAAGGGCTTCCGCAGGGACGTGCTGGCGCTGGTGCGCGAGCTCGCGCCGACCGTCATGCGCTATCCCGGCGGCAACTTCGTTTCCGGCTACAACTGGGAGGACGGCGTCGGTCCGGTGGCCGAGCGCCCGCGCCGGCTCGAGCTCGCCTGGATGTCGACCGAAACCAACCAGTTCGGCACCAACGAATTCATCGACTGGTGCCGCGCCGCCGACACCGAACCGATGCTGGCGGTCAATCTCGGCACGCGCGGCGGCGATGCCGCCCGCAACCTGGTCGAATACTGCAACCATCCATCCGGCACGACCCTGTCTGACCTGCGCCGCCAACACGGCTGGGAAAAGCCGCACGGCGTCAAATTCTGGTGTCTCGGCAATGAGATGGACGGGCCGTGGCAGATGGAGGCCAAGACGGCCGAAGAGTACGGCCGCATCGCCTGCGAGGCCGCCAAGATGATGAAGTGGGTCGACCGCGGACTAGAGCTCGCCGCCTGCGGCTCCTCGGGCCGTCGCATGTCGACCTTCGGGCAGTGGGAGGACACCGTGCTCCAGCACACGTTCGACCATGTCGAATACATCTCGCTGCACACCT